>CEPV01089585.1_pt1 | contig 16587 bp, 10 predicted proteins | sample 530451 | NCBI WGS metagenome assembly CEPV01 (sample SAMEA2620097, study PRJEB7988) | marine metagenome | isolation source: saline water (ENVO:00002010), including | reverse complement strand
TCAACACCACCATCAGCAACACCAGCAGGAATGGAAACGTACTGCGGTAGACTTCGATGAGTGGTCGCTCCAGGCGGTAGGACGCCAGGAACAGGTTCATACCCACCGGCGGCGTCAGGTAACCCAGCTCCAGGTTGACCAGGAAGATCATGCCCAGGTGCAGGGGATCGATGCCGAACAGTTTCGCCATGGGAATGATCAGTGGTACCACCACGAAGATCGCCGAAAAGATATCCATCAGGCACCCAACGATCAGTAGACAGACGTTGAGGGTGAGCAGGAACACCAGGCGTGATTCGACGTGTGCCTCCACCCAGGCCGCCGCATGCATCGGCACCATGGCATCGACCAGATAGTTGGTCAAACCCATGGCGACGCCGAGGATTGCGAATATGCCTCCCAGCATGGTGACGCACTTCACCAGGATCCCGGGCAGGTCCCGGGTGAAGTGCAGTTCCCGGTGAACCAGCGTCTCGATAACCAACGTATAGAACGCGGTAATTGCTGCAGCTTCGATCAGGGTGGTGAAGCCACCGAAGATGGCGGTCAGTACGATGACCGGCAGGAGAATCTCCCACTTCGATTCCCACGCTGCCGCGGCAGCTTCAGAGGCATCGAATCTTGAGCGCGGTATATCCGCGCCGACCCCCTTAAAGACTGCAAAGGCGCACACTGCCGAGACCATCAGCATGCCAGGCACGATGCCGGCCTTGAATAGGTCGGGAATCGGCACCTGCGCCACCACCCCATACATGATGACCGCAAGGCTGGGTGGAAACAGCAGGCCGATGGATCCGGTGGCGGTGAGCAGTCCAACGGAGAATCGCTCAGGGTAACCGTTCTTTAGAAGTACTGGTAGCAGCAAGCCCCCGAGTGCCAGAATGGTCACCCCGGAAGCACCGGTGAATGTGGAGAAAAAAGCGCACACTAGAATGGTGGCGATCACCAGCCCCCCGGGAAGCCAGCCGAGGAGGGCGCGAAACAGCCGTACCAGCCGAGCGCTGGCATTGCCGGCGGCAAGCACGAAACCAGCCAGCGTAAAGAGTGGAATAGCCGGAATGGTTGGCGACACCACGATGCGGTAAGTCTCAACCGGCACCGCTGCTGCAGGTACGCCATCGCCGACGAACAGCATAAGGGCGATGCCACCCAACACGACAAAGATGGGCAGGCCTAGAATTCCAGCGACGATCAGAACGATGATCACCGGCCATACCAGCTGCGAGGCAAAGGGCTCGAGGAGGAATATGCCGGCCGTTAGGCCAACGACTGAACAAAGGGTGATGACCTTAGCTTCCGAGCGCAGCATGAAGTGGATAGCGATCGCTGTAAAGGCGACGGGTAAGATCAGTTCCGCGATCCAGACAGGCACCACGCCACCGACTCGAGCGGCAGACGCCAACTCGAAACGCACAAATTGCAGCGACGCCCAGGCTAGGCAGAGGGCCACCATGACAGACAGTGCGCTGATCAAGATCGTTCTGCCGTTAGCCAGGGGAGGGGGCAGGACGAGTTCTCCACTCGCAAGGCTGAGATGCCGACCCTCTCTGGCAGCCAGCATTGCGCCGAGGAAAGCCACCCACAGGGTCAGGTGCTGAACGTAGTCGGTAGTTCCTGTCAGACCGGTGTTGAAGAACGTCCTTAAACTCACTTCGATCACGGGCAGCAGTACCATGGCCACCAGAGCTGATGCTGCAAGGGAATTCTCCAGCCATTGCCAGCCGCTGCCGAAACGCTGCAACCATAGCGGCTTGCGACCGGCTTCTGCGACGCTGCCGATCTGGATCCCGTATGGCGTGGCCATGCTACTCTCCGCCACCGTGGCTGCGATACTGCTGCAGATGCTTCGCCACAGTGTTGTAAATGTGCTTCGGGATGGACGCGCCGATGATACTCGGATAGGTGCTGCGGACCTCGATCTCCCACTTGCGTGCTACTGCCGGAGGAACTTCGTGTACCGTCAGACCATACTTCTGCATCGCTTCGATGGCATCGTCTTCGAATCGCCTGATCTCCCCCTGCGCCTGCCCGCATGCTTTGCGCGCTGCAGCCAGCAGCAGCGGCCGGATCTCTTCGGGAATCTCGTCCCAGGCGCTCTGTGACACTATCAGAGCGCCGGTTAGGGGTGCCCACTTCATAGCAGTCATATGGTTGGCGATGCCAAACCACTGCGTAGCCAGAGCCATCACAGGTGGTGTGGTGAATCCGTCAATCAGACCCGACTGCAGGCCGGTGTGCATCTCGGTCACCGGCAGTGGCACCGGATGGTAACCCCCCTTTTTGAGAGCCTTCTCCCAGGCGGCATCGCTGGTGCTTACTCTGATGCGCAGCTTCTTGGCATCTGCCGGATAGACGACCGGTTTGTTGGTGAACAGGTAAACCCATCCTACATCGCTCCAGTCCAGCACCTTGAAGCCACGGTCTGCGAGCAGAGCTTCCAGTTGCTGTCTCACCCGGTAACGAACGTAATCCAGTTCTGCGTTGGATCGAAGCAGCATGGGCGTCTCAAATACGCGCAACTCTGCAGCGATCTGGGAGAGGCCCTCCTGGCCGGAAAGTGCCGCTCCTTGGATTTGGCCAAATCTCATCTTCTGCACCATATGCGGCTCGTTACCCATCACGCCGCCAGGAAAGATGTCGACTTGGACGCGTCCCCCGGATAGCTGCTTCCAGGCCTCCGCCATATCACGTAGTGCGACATGCCAGGGGGAGCCGTCTGGCGCGACCGTACCGATCTTAATGGTCTGGGCTTGGGGAGATCCAGAGCCTATGGAAATGAGCAAAGTAAACAGCAGAACAGATATTGGGTGTTTCATCTCAGTTCCTCCTCGACGTCCACGAACAGTTTGGGGATACGCGCTTCAAGCCATCTGGCACGGTTCTGGGCGATGGTGTTTTCGAGCCGAAGGGCCGGCACTTCATCGGCATCTACCGCCAGGGCCTGCGCCAGCAACTGCCTGAATTCGGGCAGATTCTGCTGCCGGACCGCCACGACTTCTGCGAGCGCGAGGTGTACGGATGCGCGTTTGCCCTGTGAGAGTTTGACTGCGCGTTGGTAGTGGCTCCGGGCCGCTTCGACACTGCCACCCATGCGACTTCCCTCGAAGGTGATGAAGAATTCGTGGGCTGCGCCGGAGTTGTAGCTTTCATCGAGTTTAAGAACCCGCTCCACCAGTGCAGCTGCGATGGGGACTTCCGCAATCAGAAACGCATCGTCCTTGGCTGCTGTGAGCGCCCCCGCCCAATTGACTCCGGCCCAGTAGAGCAGGGGGATATCGCGCACATCTGTATCCCGCAGGGCCGTGGCGCGTTCACGCCGTAGCTGTCGCGTGATCCCGGGATGATGCAGTTCCAATGCACGAAGGGCGTAATCCCGTCCCCGCAGGAACAGTCTGCTGGCCCGTGCCCGTTGCCGCCGGGCCTCGGCGTAGTTGAGATCGTCGATGTTGTCCGCCTGCAGCTGGATCAGGTACGCATAGGCGCCGAATCCAGTCGAGGCTGATAGCAGCAAACCTTCGTGCTCGGGCGAAACATCCAACAGGCTCTCGTAAGTCTTCAGTCCGAATGGGATAGCCTCCCGGACCAGATCGGGGTCGTTATCGGAAGTGAATACGCTGCCGCCTTCCGATAGCGCGTCCCCCACCTTATTCACCACCAGGCGATTAATCGAGCATCCGGCCAGGTCTAGAACCGATATAAGAACCAACAGTCTAATCTTCAGTTTCTGTTCCATGACATCACCTCCAATCAGTGCTTGCCTCTCCTCAAAAGTGTCATCACCTCACTCTGTGGCGATGCAGTTTAGGAGGAGCCGGATTAGGAAACCTGACAGCACTGTTTAGTTTTGTTAGATATTTATGATGTCTTCTTATGGCGTGGATGGAATCAGATAATGTCTCTCAGACATGAGTCGATTTCACAGAGATGGTGGTTTCGTATCCCAGCAGGCGGTAGCAGTGCTTCGGCACTGTGAATGATCTGCTCACTGCAGTACTATTCACCCCATAACAACGAGGAAGAGGCATGGAAAAGCCATTTCCAGCCTATCGCGGAGATGACCCCTACACATTCGTCTGTTTCTCGCACGCGGATGCGGATGCTGTATATTCTGAACTTGTGTGGCTTAAGGAACAGGGATGCAATATCTGGTATGACGAGGGGATCGCGCCAGGGACGGAGTGGACGCAGGAGTTAGCTGACGCCATCGAGGGCGCCGATCACTTCCTCTTCTTTGTCAGTCCGGATGCGGTGGATTCCAAGTATTGCCGTGACGAACTCCATTTTGCTCTCAGCCGCAGTAAGTACCTGGCGTCAGTGCACCTCAAGAAAACACTGTTGACGGGCGGGATGGAACTTTCGATGGGGACGATCCAGTCGATCCTGAAGTATGAATTGTCGCGGGCAGATTACAGAAAGAAGATTCGAAGCGTACTTCACCTCGACTCACCCTCGCCCGACCTGCTCGCCGCAAGACCAGACGACCTCGAGTTCGGCTTTCGGGTAGAAGATTGGGAAGTCGCGCCACGTCAGGGGACCCTGACAAGGGGAGAGGACGTGGCTCGTCTGGAACCCAAGGTGATGGGTGTTCTCGTTTGCCTTGCGCGCAATGCAGGTGAAGTGGTTAAGCGGGATGAACTGCTGGAACAGGTCTGGCCCGGCGTCGTGGTGCAGGAGGAGGTGCTAAACCGGTCCATCTCGCTGCTGCGATCCAGTTTGAAAGACGAACGCCGGGAGCCACGCTTTATCCAGACGGTTCCGAGGATCGGGTACCGCCTGGTAGCGCCTGTTCGGCCCAAAATGGAGCCCGAGCCGAAACTGCCGGCAAGACCTGAGAGAGTAGCATCCCTGGCCGCCCTTGGCGCCGCAACGACCGTGGTGATCGTGCTCATCGGCGTCTATTTCGTAGGACAAGCAATGAAAGGCGTAGGACCGGAATGGATACCAGGCGGCGACGTTGTCTCCATCGCGGTGCTGCCCGTTGTGGATCTCAGCAGCGGCGACGATCCGGGAAATTTCAGTGCTGGGCTGACGGAGGAGATCAGGAGCGATCTGTCCCGGGTAGATGGTTTGCGGATCATGTTACGGGCCAGGAATCCTGACGAAGACGTATGTGCGGTCGGCAAGAAACTTGGACGCCGACACGCTGCTCTATATCAGTGTGCGGCGGGACGGTGAGCGCCTGCGGGTGACGTATCAGTGGGTGAATGCCAGCGACTGCTACCTGATATTGTCGGAGCCCTACGAGGGCAGGCTGGACGACATCTTTAAGGTTCAAAAGGCAATCTCGGAGGCGATCGTCGGGCGCCTGGCAAGTGCACTAGGCAAGACCCTGGATGTCCTGCAGCCGACGGGACCGCCGCCACAGCCGGAAGCATACCAGGCCTTCCTGCTGGGTCTTGGGCAATCTCATCTGGCGCACCGAGGGGAGGAATCGATTCGCAGTAGTATTGAATTGTTTCAGGATGCCATTGAGAGAGACCCCGATCTTGCCGAAGCTCACCTGAACCTGGCAGAGGCTTACACCCTGTTACCCACCTACCTAAATGAAGTGATGGCTCAGAGCTACCGGGAACTCATGCTGAATAGTGCTCGGGCACATTTGGCTCGAGTTGCTGAGCTTGATGGGAATTCCAACCGAACTTACGCAACCAAGGCGTTTATCCATACCCTCAACACCGAGTGGACGGCCGCGGAAGAGCTGTTTCGTCAGGCCATTCGTGCCCAGCCGAACGATGCCGATTTGCACTACTGGTACAGCCAGTTCCTCGCCAGGGTGGGGTACACGGATCGGTCAGTCGAAGAAGCGAAACTGGCGCTGGATCTTGACGACGTTGCTCCTCTGATCAAGCACCGAGTGGGTATCTCCTACCTCTGGTCCGGTCTCACTGACCTTGCAGAGGAGCAGTTTGACATTGCCAGAGCTGCAGGCCTCGCCCCGGCGGTTCTTGCCAAACCGGACTTGATCCTGCTCAACCGTCAGAAGAAGTTCGAGGAGTTGACCCGGCTGTTCTCTGCTATCCAGGTACAGAGGGGACGTAGTACGGCTTTGATAACGCCTCTCATAGAGGCACTGAAGCGTCCGGATGATGAGCAATCCAAACGTGTCGGTGCCGCTCTTCTGCAAGCTGTCGAAGCCGGTGAGTTGGACCCGCAGCTCGCCTGGGGTGCGGCGATCATGCTGCGCCAGCCTCAGCTCGTTTTTGAGATCACCGAAGACTTGATACAGAATCAGGAAATCTCCGATTTGATGGAGTTCCTGTTTGCAGAAGAAGCTGCAGTTTGTCGGGCCAGCCCCCTGTTTTCAGACTTCGTTAAGCGCGTGCAACTGGATCTTTTCTGGGATCAGAATGGGTGGCCGGAGGCCTGCGAGCGCATCGATGGCGTGATTAGCTGCCACTAGGCGGAGCGCGACGATGTGATGCACTCCTGGCACCGCTGTGAGGCGGACTAGAGAACCAGATCCGCCACCAGTTCATAGACCGGATAGCTCCAGTGGGATGGCAGCTTCTCAGTCAGCTCCTTGGAACGCGCAAAATCCTTTTGGAAGATCCGCTCCTTGAGTTCATCCACCACCGATACACTGGAAGTGGCAATGTTGAGCTCCTTGTTGATCTTAAGGCTCAACCGATCGAGGTTGGCCGAACCGAAACAAGCCCAGCCATCTATGATGGCCGCCTTGACGTGGGACATGCCGGGGTAGATGTAGACCCGCACGCCATGTTTGAGGAGGGAATTGGCGGCCAGAACATTGCTCTTGTCCATGGGTCCGCTGTCACCCCGTGAAGGAAGAATCACGCGAACATCCACGCCTCGCCTACGCGCTCGAATCAGTTCAAAGCGGATGGCATCGTCTGAAAAATAGGCATTCTCCACATAGATGTAGTGGCTCGCCCGTCGAATTGCATGCAGATGAGCCCGGCGGATCTGCGCGTCATGCAGGCGCGTATAGAGCAATCTCAGTTGCTCCGCATGAGGCTGCTTACGCTCGATAGCGGCTGTTCGCCGAATGCCTGTAAGCAGAGCAAGGTCTCCCTGCAGGCCGTTTCTCCGCCAGGTTCGATCGAAATCCCGCTCGATCTGCTTCACTACGGGTCCGCTCAGTTCCACCATCATGTCGTGCCAGTCGAACCGGTACTCCCTGCCGATGTTCATGCCTCCGACAAAGGCGGTGCTGTGGTCGATGATGATCGACTTAGTGTGATCTCCTGCAACGAGAGTGTTGCCCAACACCCGGGTCTTTACTGCACGACCGCTCTTCAGGTAGCGATTGATCGATGCCGGCGGCGCAAACCCAACCGGCATCGATTCCGAATCCACCATGCCGCCATACAACGTTCCGAGACCATCCATCAGAATGCGCACCGAAACGTCCGCGGATCTGCGCTTCAGGAGATCGGCTACCTCAAGTGCATAATCGTCATTATCGAAGATGTAGGTGCGTATCTTGACTGAGCTTCTGGCCCCGGCAACGGTGGCGATAAGGCGGGTAAAGAACTCTTCGCCATCCACCAGCAGCGACAGTTCACCTGAAGTTCGTCGCGTACTAGTGATGCGATCCAGATCCGCTTCCCAGCGTGCCAGGTCCATCCCCACAGTTTTGTGCAGCGGTACATCTCTCTCCGTGCGCCGCAGATCCAGATACTCCAACACGCCCCTCGAGGCCGACTTGAGTCCATCCAACAGACCGGTGCCAGCAAGCAGAACCAGTTCGCTGGTGGTAGTAACCGGCCGGCGAACGGGATCCAGAACGTAGCTCCTGAAGAAGTGGCGGCTGATAGCGCCCGCGTTTGCCAGACGGCCCCTTCGCTGGGTTTTGCCGTGTGCACCGCGCCCCTCTGAAACCGTGGCCTCGCTGTGGGCAGGATTCCCCGGCAGATCGGACGGAATCGGTATGGTGGCACACCCAGCAAGCAGCACGACCAGCCAGGGCGTGACCTTTGAAATATCATTGCTCACGGCGTTCTCCTCGGCACCATCAATTCAAGCTGACAGGTGCTACCTTGGAAGATCGCCGCTCCCAGATCCTTTCGGAAATGTGATTTAGATGTTTAGTTTTATGTCGTTGCTTCGGTCCCCATCAGAATGATCGGATAGTCGCTGTCAACCGTGCCACGTGGCTTCAGGACCGACCCATAAGTATTCCTTCAGGAATCCTAAGGTCCTTTATCAGCACACAGCGGTCTAATTCAACGTGATTCAGACCGACAGACGAGGATACACCGGCTCGACCTTCTGTGTCCGAATGTGGTTCCTCAACTCACCCAGTGACGACCAGCACACGTCCCCCTGCAGACACAATGCAGCCCTGACCTTCGCAACGAGTACCGGCACGAACGGTAACCCCAGTACACACAACGAGGACAGGGCTGCATGGACGACGAGAAGGATCACCGCCACGCGCGCGCGATTTTCCTCAGCCTTTATCAGAAGCCACGGTTCCTCGTGCTGTAGGTAACGGTTGATCGATGCAGCCGCAGCAGCGAATTCCTGCGCCGCAACGTGCGGCTGGGCCCGCTCGAACGCTTCCCGCCAATTCTCTGCCCCGGACCGCAACTCGGCCAAGAGGCCACGGTCACGTTCCAACAGCACCGGATCTTCGACATCGATCACGCCACCGAAATTCCTCTCCACCAGTGCCGTGAATCTAGAGATGAGATTACCCACGTTGTTGGCAAGATCCGCGTTCAGCAGTTGACGAACACGCTGCCTGACAAAATCGACATCACCGCCGAACGGCACGCCCTTCAGAAAGAAGTAACTGAGCCCATCCGTGCCGATCTCGTCGATCAGATCAGCCGGATCGACGATGGTGTCAGGATCAGACTTCGCGATCTTCTTACCCTCGATCGTCAACCAGCCATTGACCTTGAGACTCCGCGGCAGCTCTATCCCCGCCGACAGCAGAAGTGCAGGCCAGTAAACCGCATGAAAGATCAAAATATCCTTGCCGATAAAGTGCGTCGCGCTCGGCCAGAACTCGCTGAAGTCGTCTTTGTCCAACGCCGACAGATAACTAACCAGAGCATCGATCCACACGTACATTACGTGGCGATTATCCCGCGGCACCGGGATGCCCCAATTGGTTGATGTCCTCGAAATGGAGAGATCGTGAAGTTCCGTACCCTTAAGCAGAGACAACACTTCGTTGCGTCGCTCCCGCGGCAGGATAAACTCGTCGTGAGACTCGATGTGTTCTATCAGTCGACTCTGGTATCGTGACAGCCGAAAGAAATACGACTCCTCCGAAAAGGCTTCAAGCGGCTTGCGGTGCACGGGACACTCGTCACCGGTAGTGAAATACTGCTCGCACTCCACACAGTAGAGCCCCTCATACTGGCCAAGGTAGATATCTCCCTTGGCAACGATCGTCTTCCAGAACGGCAGGACGCTGGCGACGTGATCGCTGTCGGTCGTCCTCACAAAAGCGTCGAGTTCGATACCCAGTATTTCCCACAATTCCCGAAATTCATCGCTGCGCGCCTGAATAAACTCGGCTGTGTCCGTGCCCTCGTTGAGCGCAGCCCGTTCGATCTTCTGGCCGTGCTCATCCGTACCGGAAATCAGCTTCACATCATGGCCGAGCAATCGGAAATAGCGCCGGTAACAGTCCGCCACAAGCGTCGTGTAGGCATGCCCCAAGTGAGGCGTGCCGCTGGCGTAATATATCGGTGTCGTCAGGTACTTGTTCATTTTGCCTTCTCCAAAAAAAAACCTCGGTGGGATCACCCGCCGAGGTCCTTTATATGGAATCCGGAAGGTGACGGCTCACCTTCCAAACAGCAATACGAGGTCAGCCCATGAAAGTCATAGGCATACCCATTGTCTGATTCAGTGCTGCTAAGTTAATCAAGACTTGGTCCCGATCCGTTGTATGTGGCGCACATCATAGTCGCCGAGATGACGTTGTCAAGTGTCCTCAGTCTGTTCCTATGGTTCTACGGTGCGGCGTTATTGAATTCGTTAGAAAAACAATGTCTCTAAACATCATACATTCTCGGATGCCCTTCTAGGGCATCCAGGAGCCACCGGAGGCCGAGATCACCTGCCCGGTCACGTGGCGAGCGTCGTCGGAACACAGGAACGATACTACGCCAGCAATATCTTCGGGTTCTGCGGCGCGCTGCAGCGGCGTCGATTCCGTCATGCGTTCTATTCGCTCTGGTTCGATGTTGCGGGTGATCCAGCCTGTGAGGGTGATCCCGGGCGCTACCAGGTTAACCCTGACTTGCTGAGAGCCGAGCTCATTCGCCATCGATCGCGTCAATCCGATCAAACCGGCCTTGGATGTGGCGTAAGCGGGCGAACCATCAACGCCCGCTGCCGCCGTGGAGCCGATATTCACAATGGCTGCACCACCACGCTCCGAAAGGTATGGCGCGAACACCGAACTCGTAACGAACGCTCCCTTGAGGTTCGTCTCCATGACCGCATCCCACTGCTGGTCCGATTGGGTCAGGATCGTTCCCGGGCGGTTTACGCCGGCATTGTTGACGAGGGCATCGACCCGTCCCCAATCCTTGACGAGGACGGTGGCACAGGACTGCAGTGCCGTGCGATCGGTCACCGAAGCGCGGAGGAAGCGGACGTCGTTCGAATCGCTCATATCCGCTTTCGCCTCATCGATCGCCTTTTCATTGATGTCGAGGGCGGCGACCCGGTAACCGTCCTGGAGTAGCCTTCGCACGATCGAGAGTCCGATTCCCCGGCTACCTCCAGTGACAATCGCTACGCGTTGATCATCCATGCTTTGCTCCCGGTTTGCCGCTCAGTACTTCAGCGCCTCACCAACCCCATGCAACAGGCCTGGTGGCATAATCTTGAGTGCTTCACCGTACTCGAATGTCTCGTCTCGAGCAATCTTCGCAGCGTAGGCGCTGGTACGTCCTATCAGACCATCGAACGATGCTTCGTTGAATTGCGCTTTGTAACATCGCATGGCCTGGTTTTTTCGTTCGATACTCGATGAGATGTCATAGATGGTGTTTGGGTAAGAAGTGCCGTGAAATACCACCGCATCAATCCGGTGGTGCCGGTAGTTGTCGTCAACATTCGCTTCGGACTTTATGCGCATCAGGCCATACAGAATGGCCGCTTCCGCAGCCGCTTGTCCTGCCATAACATGATCTGTGTGGGCCTCGTACGCCATCCAGGGATCTACCGTGAAGATGATGTCGGGGCGTACCAGGCGGATATGCTTGATCATATCGCGGCGCACATCGAAGTAGTCATAACTGCCGGCATCCGGATATCCCAACCAGTACTGTTGCGCCACGCCGATAATCTCGCCTGCCCGTTTCTGATCGTCACGCAAACGTGCAGTTGATTCTTCCGCCGACCAGTTGACGTCGATTACGCCCATCAGATCATCCGACATAGTAAGGTAATGGAGCTCCGCCCCACCGTCCGCCAATGCAGCCAGGGTGCCGCCGGCGGAAATGTCATTGTCGTCATAGTGGGGTTGAATGGCCAGAATACGTTTGGCATTGCCGATATCAGGGATCTCAATTCCTATAGTATCGCTCATCTAGCATCTCCTCGTGCCCGGTTTCCGCAGCATACCTACGTCTCAAGCAGCAGCGACCACCACATTTTGCCTGCTGCGATTGCGATCAGCAATGCCAGTATGCGTCGCAGGGTCAACACAGGTGTTCGGTTGCTAACGTAACTACCGAGGCGCGCCGCGGGAATCACCGTGAGAATGATGGGTATGGTCAGCAGCCACTCGACCTGGCCGGTGACCGCTTTGCCGATGAAGCCGGCGCTCGCGGAAAGCAGCACGATGACCAGGTTGCTGCCGATGGCGATACGAGTTGGAATCCGCACGAAGTAGATCATCAACGGAACCAGGATGAATGAGCCGCCCTGGCCGACCAGGCCGCCGAGCACTCCCACGGACAACGCAACGATGATCGCTCTGAAGTGACTGAAGGAAAGCGTTTCGAGGTCCGGCCGTTCCTGCTCTTCGGCTTCCGGGTGGAGCATCATGATTGAGGCGCCGAGGGCCAGTCCGGCGAATATAAAGAGGAGCGTCTCGTCAGCGACGTAATTGGCGCCTGCACCGCCAGCAAGGGCTGCCACAAAAATAGCGCCGCCCATCACCAAGCTCAATCGAAACGAAACGAAGTGAAAACGATGGTGCGTTACGGCTCCGGAAATGCTGGCTACCAGTCCCTGTACGATGGTGAGTCCTGCCACCGTGCGCATCGACAGTGGCTCGAATCCCAGGAGGGGGGGCAGGTACAGAAGCAGCGGTGCCATAATGATACCACCGCCGATGCCCAACAACCCGGATAGAAACCCGGTCGCGAGGCCAAGGCCACCTACCAGCAGATAGATCGTCATAACGGTGTTGCTATCGAACAATTACGCCGGCTGGTCCTGCTATGATCTCGCCGATTCGGGCGACCGTGGCAACGCCCGCCGAGCTGAGTCTGGCCATCAGATCACCAGCCTCGGCGGCCGGCAGTGAAAGCAACAATCCTCCGGATGTCTGTGGATCGTAGAGCAACTCCTCCTCGGCGTCGGCAAGGGTGGTTTGCAGCTCTAGTCTGCCATCTACCAGACTTTTGTTTGCGGGGTTGCTGCCGGTGGTCTCCCCCTTTTTGTACATGTCGAGGGCGGCAGGGTAGAAAGGCAGCTTAGTGTATTCGAGCACCACGGTTGCATCGCAGCCGAGAGCGACCTCCAGGCCATGGCCGGCGATTCCGAATCCGGTGATATCCGTACAGGCGTGCAGGTCGAACTCGAGGGCCGCCTCCATGGCGAGTCCATTCAGAGTCGCGATCAGGGGTAGCGTTTCCCTTTCGATCTCTTCGAACGGCAACTTGCCGGATCGCACCGCGTTGAAGAGGACGCCGCTACCGATCGGTTTGGTCAGAATTAGCGCATCCCCGGGGCGCGAACCGGCGTTGGTGATGATACGCTCTGGGTGGACGATACCGCTGACGCTGAGACCGTATTTCGGTTCTTCATCGTCGACCGTGTGGCCGCCCACCAGGCTGGCGCCGGCCTCCCGGACTTTGTCCTGGCCGCCGCGCAGAATCTCTCCGAGCACGCCCATATCCAGATGTTTCGAGGGGAACATGACCACATTAAGGGCGGTCGTGGGCTTGCCTCCCATACTGTAGACATCGGAGATGGAATTGGCAGCGGAGATCAGTCCGAACCAGTAGGGATCGTCCACCGGTGGCGTGATGAAATCCACCGTATTGATCATGGCGATCTCGTCGGACAGCTTGTAGACGGCGGCATCGTCCGCCGTCTCGTAGCCGACGAGTAAATTGGGATCGTCCGGTTTCGGTAATCCCTTGAGCGCGTCCGACAGATCCGTCGGACCGATTTTGGCAGCTCAGCCGCAGGTGCGTGCCAGGCCGGTAAGCGTCTTCTTCTTAAATAGTGCCATCATGGTATCTCCATGGAATCTGGTTGCAGAAGGTCCTCCTCGGCAGCGAAGTATACTCCTAGCCTGCTATTCAATTGTTTAATTGAATAGTATAATTATACTGTTGTCAATGGCAGTGCTGAGAAGTCGCATGTCGAGCATCAATGTAAAGAAAGAGCTGCTGGAGCAATTGGCTGTATTGGGCCGGGCGCTTGGCAGTGCCAATCGCTTGGAGCTGCTGGAGTTTGTTGCCCAAGGGGAGAGAAGCGTGGAATCCCTGGCGAAGCTGTCCGGCATGACGATCGCCAACACTTCGCAGCATCTGCGGCAGTTGCGACAGGCCGGTCTGGTCACGACGAGGAAGGAAGGGCTGTTCGTATTCAATCAGTTGGCGGACGAGGCGGTCGTCGATCTATTGGCACTTATGCGGGAGATTGCGGAGAACAATCTGTCCCAGGTGGATTTGCTGATCAGAACCTACCTGCTGGCTAAGGACAGTCTCGAGCCGATTTCCGCTAACGAGTTGTTGCAGCGGGCGCAGGATAACAGGGTGACCGTATTGGATGTGCGTCCCAGTGAAGAATATACTTCAGGCCACTTGCCGGGCGCTGTGAACATCCCAATGCACGAATTGGAGCAGCGCCTGGCGGAATTACCGAACGATCTGGAAGTGGTGGCCTATTGCCGCGGACCCTACTGCATGCTCTCCTTTGAGGCGGTCGCCAAATTGCGTGGCAGAGGGTACCGGGCACGCAGATTGGAGGACGGCTATCCGGAATGGAAGCGGGCCGGCCTGCCCGTTGAGGCGCACCCTAGTTGATGTAGGGCTATTGCGCCGCGTTACATTCGGCTTTCCCATTGTATCCCCTCGGTTTATTCACAATAATAGGCTACTCACTTATCACTCAACTCCGGCACGCGCGTACTCGGGTCGATAATCGGAGGTGCTCTATGAATCCAACAATAGGTCGACATGGGCTCACGGGGTTGGTGTTGTGCCTGGCAGCCACACTGATTTCATGTACTGAAAGCGAACCACCGGAGTTATCGGCTGCGCCAATCGTAATTACGTCGCTTTCCAATCGAGCTGATCTTATCAGTGCCGGTGACGCGTTGCTGGAGATTCAGTTACCCCAGGGGCTGTCGCTGAAAGACCTGAGCGTTGATCTCAACGGCGCCGATGTCAGTGAACGCTTTGCGGTTCGAGCGGACGGACGCATATTGGGTCTGGTCGATGGATTGGCACTGGGTAACAACACGCTGACGGCCACTGCGCAAGCTCAGAGTACGCGTTTAACGCTGACAAACCATGCCAAAGGCGGCCCCATTTTTTCCGGTGATCAGATCCAGCCCTGGATTTGCGCCACTCCGGAAGCACATGAGGGGGATGATGACACGCCCGCAACCGCAGCCAGTGGTCTCGCCACGGCCGCTATCGACAGACAGTGCAATATTGCGGCGGAAGTGAAGCGCTTTTACCGGACCACCGAGCAGTGTGGCCGCGACCCCGACAATCCCCGGCGCTTCATTCCCTGCTTCAAGGAGTTTGATGGGCAGGGTGGCCTGCCGGCAGATATGGCTGAGACGACTAACCAGCAAGGAAAAGCCATTCCCTACGTGGTGCGCGTTGAGCGGGGCACCATCAACCGCGGGATTTACGATATTGCCGTGGTGGAAGAGCGGGGTAGTGAGTGGGGACCGTTCAATGAAACGCAAACCTGGAACGGCGCTCTGCTACATCAGTTTGGTGGCAGTACCGGTACGCCGCGTAGGCAATTTCCTCCTAACAGTCGTTGGGCGATGGATGAAGCATTATCCCTTGGCTTTATGGTCTCCGTGAGTTCCCTGACAGATCAGGCGCTCAACGCCAACAAGGTGGTCGCAGCGGAGACTGTGATGATGCTGAAAGAGCACATCGCTGAAAGCTATGGTGAGATCAGCCACACCATCGGATCCGGGTGTTCCGGTGGTTCCATCATGCAGCTCGTGATTGCGGGTACCTACCCGGGCGTGTTGGACGGCATTCAGCCATCATGTACCTATCCGGATTCAATCACTACGGGCATAGAGGTAACGGAGTGTGTGTTGCTGGAAAACTACTTCAATTCCAACGAGTTTGCTGAGCTGACCAGCGACCTTGACGAAAGCGTCATCAACCGCAAGAAGGCGGCAATCGCAGGGCACTTGGACGAAAAAGCGTGCCTGGCGTGGTCAAGTTCGTTCGGCCACTCCAACCGGCCGGGTAACTTCATGCGTCGCGGCGAAGAGATGAACAATTGCCGCCTGCCCAGGAATTGGGTGTATGACGCGGAGTCGAATCCGCAAGGTGTACGCTGTTCGCAGCCCGATCACGAAATCGCTTTGTGGGGGAAGGAGCCTGGACAGGAACACGCCCGTCGTTACGCCGACAACAGCGGAGTCCAATACGGTTTGCAGGCGCTTCAGGCGGGGGATATCTCGGCTCGAGAATTTGTCAGTCTGAATGCGAACATCGGTGGTGCCGACGTTGACAAGGGTTTGGTCGGCGAACGAATGCTGGCAGCCAAAGAGTCGCTCGCGCTCGCATACAGGATGGGCTTCGTAACCGACCCGCGCCAATGGGCGAACGTACCCATCATCGATCTGCGCGGCAATGACAATTCGAGCATCCACATGAACTGGAGGGCGTTTGCCGTGCGCGACCGTATGGATCGTGTGCTGGGCAATCATGACAATCAGGTCATCTGGCGGTTTGGGCCTCAGCTGTGGCCGCCGCAAGAGTCTAATCTCACTGAAGACTCGCTCCTCGCCATGCACCAGTGGGTGAAGGCGATTAAAGCGGATAAGTCGGATCGTCCCCTCGCTGAAAAAGTCACTGCGAACAAACCAGCGACAGTGTTTGACTTTTGCTATATAGGTGATGACTACACGAACAAGGTTACCGACAAAGCTCAGTGCGACAGTGATCCCGCGCTCGCCTACTACAGCTCACCGCGCCAGGTGGCGGGCGGTCCTTTGGCCGAGAACATCTGGAAATGTGACCTCAAGCCATTGCAGCGATCGGACTACACCACACAATTTGACGATGCCCAGTGGCGTCGACTGGAGGCGGTCTTCCCAGAGGGCGTGTGCGATTGGTCCAAGCCCGGCGTGGGGATGCAGCCGGCTGTACCCTGGTTGGATTACACCGCGGGGCCGGGTGGAGCACCGTTACCCCATGCGCCGAG
>CEPV01094143.1_pt1 | contig 16667 bp, 23 predicted proteins | sample 530451 | NCBI WGS metagenome assembly CEPV01 (sample SAMEA2620097, study PRJEB7988) | marine metagenome | isolation source: saline water (ENVO:00002010), including | reverse complement strand
AAGGAGAATTTTTGTAATATTTTTTGTACATATCCTTGACTTTTTTAGCGCTTATTTTTTTCTTTAGCAAAATATGGGCAGTGCTCATCAAGCCGCGGAAAGTTGGAATTACGTGAGGGGTAAAAGAGACTTTGGCTTTCAAATATTGCTGCATCTCATATTTATGGCGATGATTAGAAATTTTATATGGGATTATATTATCATTATAGTTTTTCGGATTGTTAACATATGAAGGTATAGAACCAGCGCCGCTATAACCGGATTTGCAGTCAAAAATAATATTTTTAGCAAATTTATCAATTGGCAAAGAAACAAGCAGGGAAGCAGTCACATAGCATCCAGGATTTCCAACCAGCTTTGATTTTTTTATCTTTTCCTTAAACAGTTCCGGAAGCCCGTAAGCAGATTTAATATTATTATGCTTAAAGCCATAGACTTTCTCATAAACTTTTGAAGATTTAAAACGATAATCAGCGCTTAAGTCAATTACCTTGCATTTTAATTTTGGAACTAATTCCAGAGCTTTTCCGTTAGGAGTTGCCAAAAAAACAACATCAAGCTTATTTATTTCATCTAAAGAAGCGTTTTTAAATTTTAAATTATTATTTTTAAATTCTTTATATAAGGTTTTTACTTTTTTGCCTGCATAAATACGGCTATTAAGAACTTCTAAGCTGACTTTCTTGTGCTTGCTTAGAATTTTAATTAATTCATACCCAGTGTATCCGGATGCTCCTATTATTCCTGCTTTCATTTTAATGCCTTTTCCAAAATTTTAATGCTATCATCAATTATTTTCTTATTTATAGTTAGCGGAGGCAATAAACGGATAACTTTTTCTGATGTTGAATTTACTATTAACCCATTATCAAGGCATTTTTTTAAGATATTTTTTACTTGCTTGTTAAATTCAATAGCTATCATCAAGCCTTTACCGCGAACTTCTTTAATTGAGCTAATATTCAGAGAGCTGATTTTTTTAATCAAATAATCCCCCATCATAGAAGCTTTTTGCATAAGTTTTTTGGAAATAATATGCTCAATTGTAAAGTTTGCTGCTTTGCAGGATACAGGGTTTCCGCCAAAAGTAGAGCCATGATCTCCTGGCTTAAAGCTATTGGCTACATTATTATTGGTTATTGTTACCCCTATGGGAATTCCATTTGCAAGGCCTTTTGCTAAAGTTACAATATCCGGCTTTATTTTGCTATGCTGGTAAGCAAAAAATTTTCCAGTTCTGCCATATCCTGTCTGCACCTCATCAATAATCAGCAGGATTTCATGCTTATTACAAATTTCCCTTACCTGCTTAAGATAATCTTGAGATGGCATAATTATTCCTGCTTCCCCTTGTATCGGTTCTACTATGAAAGCAGCTGTTTTATTTGTAATTGCTTTCTCAAGCGCTTTTACATTGCCATATTCAATATGCCTGAATCCTTCCAGCATCGGTTTAAATTGCTGTTTGATTTTTTCTTTGCCTGTTGCAGCCAAGCTTCCGAAGGTTCTTCCATGAAAACTATTTTTAGTTGCAATTATCTCATATTTTTTTGCGTGTTTTCGTGTCAGCTTTATAGCTGCTTCAACACTTTCAGTTCCTGAATTAGAGAAAAAGCATTTATCCAATCCGGAAAGCTTTGCCAGCTTCTCAGCTAATATAACCTGCTCTTCAGTATAATAAAGGTTTGTTGGGTTTGTTATTTTAGCTATTTGCTTATTAATTGATTCTGCAAATTGCTTATTGCCATGGCCTAATGGGCAGGTTGCTATACCTCCGACTAAATCAATGTATTTTTTTCCAGCCTTGTCAAATACATAACATCCTTTGCCATGGTCTATAACAATATCTGGCCGGGCATATGTGTGTACTATGTACTTTTTCTCCTGATTAATTATCTGTTTTGTGTCCATTTTCATATACTATTTCGGTTCCAATACCTTTATCAGTAAAAATCTCAAGTAATAATGAGTGAGGCACTAATCCGTTTATTAGGTGCGCTTTAGGGCATTTGTTCTTTACAGCATAGATACATGCAGCTACTTTTGGAATCATCCCTTTGTTTATTATGCCGCTTTCAATCTCTTTTTCGGCAGTTTTAAAGTCCACGTGAGATTGCAGCTTATTATTGATTTGAATGCCTTTAACATTTGTCAAAATCGTCAGCTTTTCTGCTTTAAGTTCAATAGCCACATGAGCTGCTACAGTATCTGCATTAATGTTAAAGAAATCACCTTTTTCATCAAAGCCTAATGGAGAAATTATGGGGATATGATCCAGCTCTAACAAGCTCAATATTTTATCTTTATCTATACCAACAACTTCTCCGACAAACCCTAGTTTTTTATTCTTTTGTTTTACTTTTATGCATTTTTTAACATTAGATGCAATGGCCTTGTGTTTTTTTATTCCAGATACCAAATTTTCATTGATTTTTTCAAACACATTTTTGACTACTTTCATTGTATCTTTGTCAGTGTACCTCAAACCGTTAATGAATTTAGGCTTGATATTTTGCTTTATCAACTCTTTGTCTATTACTGGCCCGCCTCCGTGAATAACAATTGGTTTCATACCGATATGCTTTAATAATGAAATATCATTCACTACATGTTTCATATCCGTTAATATTTTGCCTCCTAGTTTTATTACAACAATCTTATCATGATATTTCTCCAAGTAAGGTAAAGCTTCAATGATCACCTTAGTTTTATCATGAATATCCATATCAGTCACCTTTAATTTACGTTGTATAAAGAGCGTTTATCTTGATATATTCAAGAGTCATATCACAACCAAAAGCTGTTGAATTTTCCTTACCATCATTTAGATCTATAGTTATCTTTAAAGTATCTTTTTTAATTATGTCTTTTACTTTTTCATAGTTAAATCCTACAGCTACACCTTTCTTTACTATGTTCTGGTTTCCAAAATACATATCAACCATATTTTCGTTGAAATCAACTCCGGCATTGCCCATAGCGCATATAATTCTGCCCCAGTTCGGATCATTTCCAAAAACTGCGCATTTAACTAAGTTAGAACTTATAATTGCCTTAGCAATCTTTTCTGCATCTTTTTTTGTCTTTGCGTTTTTTACTTCTACTTCAATCAGTTTAGTGGTGCCTTCGCCATCTTTTGCTATTTTCTTTGCCAGTTCAATACAGATATAGTCTAAAACTTCCTGGAATTTTTTCTCATCTACTTTTCCTGCAATACCATTTGCCATTATAACCGCCATGTCGCTGGTGCTGGTGTCCATATCCACGCTGGTCATGTTAAACGACTTATTAACGGAATTTTTTAGATAAGACTTTAGTTTTTTTTGCTCTATTTCAGCATCTGTTGTAATGAAACAAAGCATAGTGGCCATATTTGGGTGCACCATGCCAGAGCCTTTTGCTATGGCACCTATGGTAAAATTATCCACTTTAACAGCAATTTCCTTTTTTACGGTGTCTGTAGTTAATATTGCTTCTGCAGCTTTATTGTTCTTGCTTAATTCATTTTTTATCCCTTTTATCCCTTTTTTTATTCTGTCCATAGGTAAAAAAGCGCCAATAAGGCCTGTTGATGCCACAAGAACATCTTTTGCGCTTATTTTAAGCTCTTTTCCAACTGCTTTTGCAATATCTCCAGCATCTTTTATTCCTTTTTCTCCGGTACATACATTAGCAATACCACTATTTATTATAATTGCCTGCGCTTTTCCATCCTTAAGGTGATTTTTTGTTACTGTAAGTGGAGCTCCCTTGACTTTGTTGGATGTGTATACAGCAGCAGCATCTCCGGTAATCTCACTGAATATAACTGCAAAATCCGGCTTTCCGGACTTCTTAATTCCTACAGTTTTTCCCAGCGCTTTAAATCCTTCAGGAGCGCACACGTTGTTTTCTATTACTTTCATTGAAATCAACTCATTGCATTTTCTTGCTCACTTTCTTGTAAGCTTCCCTGAAAGGTATCCCTTGTTTTATCAGCTTGTAAGCTTCCTCTGTTGCAAAAAGTTCAGAGGTCATTGCTTTCTTGCACTTTTTTTTGTTGACATTTATTTTACTCAATACTAAAGCCATTATCTTTATGCAATCCTTGGTGGTTTCTAATGAAGTTATTATTGGCTCTTTTGTCAACTGTATGTCGCGATTATAACCCGAGATTAAATTTCCAATAAGGCTTTTTACCTTGAATTCTTCTCCTAAAATTATATGGTATTTAGCCCGTAGAAGCTCAAGCGCATCAGGATTTTTCTTTTGGGGCATTATAGAACTGCCTGTGCAGAATTCTATTGGCAATGAGATGTATCCAAGTTCTTTCATGTTAAACAGGATAAGGTCTGTTGACAGTTTGTTTAGATCATACATTATTTGAGACATTAAATTCATTATAATGGATTCAAATTTTCCGCGACTGAGTTGGGCATAGGAAGGGTTCATGGCTTTAGAGAATCCCATGAGCTTTGAGGTCATTTTTTTGTCTACCTTGAAGATAGGAACGTCAAAGCCGGCTGCGCTGCCTAATGGAGACTGGTCTATAAGAGAATATACTGAATCCAGCAATTTTAGATTGTCCTCAAGTGAAGCAACAAAACCACCAAGCCATGTTTTGATGTCTGTTGGCATGGCCTTCTGCATGTGAGTATAGCCGGGAATCTTGGTTTTTCCATGCTTTTTTATCAATGTCAATAAAGAGTTTTTATAATCAGTCAATAAATTTTTTATTACTTCTAACTCTGTTTTCTCGTACAATCGTAAAGCTGTCAGAACTTGATCATTTCGCGAACGGGCTGTATGGATTTTTTTGCCTACTTTATACTTTTTTGTTAAATAATTTTCAATAGCTGTATGGCAATCCTCGTCTTCCTGCTTGATTTTGAATTTTCCTTTTTTATGTAAATCAATAATTTCATTTAAGCCTTTTATTGCTTTTTTTAATTCATTTTCCTTTAAAATGTCTATTTTCTTGAGCATTTTAGCGTGAGCTATAGATGCTATGCAATCATACTTTACCAGTTTGCCATCTAACAAAAAGTCGTTGCCTACAGTAAATTTTTCAATTTCCTTATTTAGTTCATAATTCTTTTGCCATAGTTTCATTTATACCACGTCCAATAATTTCAAGACAATCGCTTTTTGAATATGAAGTCTGTTCTCAGCTTGCTCAAATACCAAGGATTTTTTTGAATCAATTACTTCATCAGTCACTTCCTGGCCTCTTATTGCAGGCAAGCAATGCATGAAATATTTATTTCCAATTAATTTCTTATTTACTTGGTAATTTTTTAATTTAGCTGTTTTTTCCTTCTTCTTGTCTTCTTCTCCCATTGACATCCATGTGTCAGTATAAACAATATCAGCTTCTTTTACTGCCTCTACTGGATTCTTTATCCAAAAATCCGGGACAATGTCTGGCTTTAAATTCTGAGGAGTTGAAACATTAATTTTTATTCCCAACTTCTTTGATGCAATTATCAATGAATTGCAGACATTATTCCCATCTCCAACATATGCAATCGTTGCCTTATATGGATCTTTAAGAGTTTCAAATAAAGTCATAATATCTGCTAAAGCCTGGCAAGGGTGATAAGTATCGCATAAAGCATTTATTATAGGAACTTTGGATGCTTCCTGCATTTGCTTAATTGTATCGTGTTCAAATACCCTAGCAATTATTATATCTGCATATTTGCTTAAGCACTTTATTTCATCTTCAATATTGGCTTTTTTATGGGTTGTTGAGGTATCCAGGTAGATTGCATGCCCTCCCAATTGAGTCATACCAGCCTCAAATGAAGCTCGTGTTCGCAAAGATGATTTCTCAAACCACATTGCCATTGTCTTGTTCTTTAGTTTATTGCAATACTTTTCTGGATTTTTCTTTATATCTATGCCTAGCTTAATCATATCAATAAGTTCTTCTTTTGAAAAATTCTTGAGATTAGGCATATGCTTCATTTTTTAGCTCCTAATTTTAAACGCAAAGCATTCAATTTGATGAAGCCTTTTGCATCTGTCTGGTCATATCCTCCAAGCTTATCCATGCTTGCGATATCCTCATTGTAAAGAGATTTCTTAGATTCACGTCCTGTTACAAATACATTTCCCTTGTACAATGTCATATACACCTTTCCATCTACATTTTCCTGGCTCTTGTTGACAGCAGCCATTAAAAATTCCATCTCTGGGCTAAACCAAAAGCCATTGTAAATAAGTTCAGCTATTTTAGGCATAAGCATATCCTTTAGATGGCCAACCTCTTTATCCAAGACCAATCCTTCTATATCTAAATGAGCTTTTAGCAAGATTGTTCCTGCTGGAGTCTCATATACTCCACGTGATTTCATCCCAACAAAACGGTTTTCAACAAGGTCAATTCTTCCAATTCCGTTTTTTGACCCTAATTCATTCAGATATTGAAACAATTCTAAAGGTCCTGTAACTGCTTTATTTTTACTTAAATTATCAATTTTTACAGGAATGCCTGCTTTGAATTCTATCATAATTTTTGTTTCTTTGTCAGGAGCGTCTTTTGGGCTAGTGGTTTTTTTGAACATACCTTGAGTTGGTTCAAATGCAGGATCTTCTAATTGGCCAGCCTCATAACTAATATGCATAATATTATCATCCATGCTATATGGTTTTTTTGATGTTGCTTCTACTTGAATGTTATTTTCTTTAGCATAGTTAAGCAGATCAGAGCGTCCTTTGAATTGTTTAATGAACTCAGAATCTTTCCATGGGCTTATTATTTTCACATCAGGCATTAATTTCATGTAAGTCAATTCAAAACGAACCTGGTCATTACCTTTACTAGTTGCTCCATGTGAAACTATGTTTGTATTTTCTTTGTTTGCAATTTCAATCTGTTTTTTTGCTATTAATGGTCTGGGTAATGATGTTCCAAGCAGATATTTTCCCTCATACACCGCATTAGCTTTCAATGCTTGAAATATGTAGTTTTCAACAAATTCTTTTTTGAGATCTTCAATGTAAACTTTACTTGCTCCAATTGACAGAGCCTTAGCTTTTGCTTTCTTAAAATCATCTTCCTGGCCTACATCTGCTATAAAGCATATGACTTCGTATTCTTGATTTATCAGCCATTTCAGTATAACAGACGTGTCTAGACCGCCACTATAAGCCAATACAACTTTTTTGTTTTGCATTTTGTTCCTCCTACATTTTTTATAATATAAATATTTTTTGTAATATCATTAATTGAATAGAACAATGAATTTTTACAATAATCTCCCAGCTATAGAAATCTTAGGTTCACTTTTTGGATATTCTTTGCATAATTTCATTTATATCAAAATACGAAGAGTATTATTCCATTTATATATCTATTGCTTTATTTAGGACAAATTAGACATTTTTGTCTAATATTAGACATTTATATTTAGAGGAGAAATTGTCGAGTATAGAACTATATGTTTTATTTTAATTAAATATGTCCAAAACAAAACATTTAAATATAAGTTGCTTCCGAGTATATAATGAGCAATGTGTCTTTTTGATAGGGTACCACAAAGATCAAGACACAGATGCTCCATTTGAAAAATATCTGGGGCCGCAAAACGCGGCTTCCAGTTTTTTATGCTCATTTATCATGCAAAAAGATCTTTCAGAGTGGATTAATGTAAGCAGTGTAAAAATTAATGATAAGGTCATGGATGAGATAAATAAGCCTGTTACTCGAGATTAATTTTAGTAAAGTTGGGGGTTAAATGGTTAATATAACAAAGCTTGCAGAGCACTATATAGCAGAGCATCCTTTTGTTAAAGATTGTTTGAAAAAAGGCCTGATTAACTATTCTTCTTTGACAAGGCAGATATGCAAGGATTGTAGTTTAGATATCAAAAAGAATTTTGATGCTGTTTTGATTGCTTGCAGAAGGTATTATAACAAGATTAAATCAGAAGCAACAACAGAAAAGAAAATTCTGGAGATACTAAAAAACAGCAAAATTGAGGTTAAGAATAAGATAAATGCTCTAGTTCTTGAAAAAAATATTTATTTTCCTAATCTGATTGATATTGAAAAGGAAGCTAAGAAATTAAATGAAACATTTCACATTATAGAAGGTGCAAGCGCAATTACGATAATTGCTTCTGAAGATTTTGCAACAAAAATAAAAAAAACATTTAAAACAAAAATAAAAAAAGAAAATAAAAATCTTGTAGAAGCAATATTAAAGAGTCCAAAGCAGATAGAAACTACTGCTGGTGTTGTTTCCTATCTTTATTCTTTATTAGGGGAGAATGGGATAAATATCTATGAAACTTTAAGCTGCTGGACTGATACTATATTCTTGGTAGATGAGAAAGACTTAAGCAAGGTTATGGAATTATTGAGATTTTAATAGGAATATTTATATTCTATCTAATTAGAAATTACATTTATGAAAAGATGGCTGCATAAAATTGAAATTTTAGCAGATAGATTGATTCCTTATGCGCTTGTTTTATTGCTGTTTGTGATTATTGGAGAAGTGTTTTATGCAGAAAAGCTTCACGCATATCCAATTTTTGTTTCTATTATTGATGGAATTATTATTGGAATTTTTATTGTTGATTTGAGTTTTAAGTATGCGCGTTCAAAAAACATTCCAAATTTTTTTAAAAAACACTGGATGGAAATCATTGCGGTTTTACCGGCTTTTTTGGTTGTAAGACTGTTTGAAGAAATCATAGTTTTTGCGAATCTAGAAGAAACACTTGTGCTGTCCCAGGAAGCTTTGGAAGTGGAGGCAAGGGCAGGAACAAGAACATCCAGACTGCATTATTTTGCTAGATTTGTAAGGCCATTGGCAAGATTGCCAAGGTTCTTAAAAGCGTTTAAGTTCTATGAGAGACCCCATAGCATAATTTAACCTATTCCACGAATCCTTCGTCTTCCAAATAATGCCCTAATTTTTCTTTTTTGGTTTTGAGATATTCTTGATTTGTTTTAGTTGGTTTTGTTATTAAAGGAACCCTTTCCACAATTTCTATTCCATACTTTTCAAGACCTTGTATTTTTTTTGGGTTGTTTGTCATTAATTTTATTTTTTTTATTCCCAAGTCAACCAGTATTTGCACTCCTATTGTGTAATCTCTCATATCTGCTTTGAAGCCTAGTTGCTCATTTGCCTCAACAGTATCTATACCTTGATCCTGTAAGTTATAGGCTTTTATTTTGTTTAATAGTCCAATGCCTCTTCCTTCCTGCCTTAAGTAGATTAAAATCCCATTTTCTTTGGCTATTGCTTTTAGTGCTTTGTCAAGTTGTTCATTACAATCGCATTTTAGAGAGTGAAAAGATTCTCCAGTAAGGCATTCAGAATGTATCCTTACTAAAACTGGTTGTTGTTTAATATCTCCACTGATTAAAGCAATATTATGCTGGCCGTCTTTGCATTCATAAACATAGATGGTAAAGGCGCCATATTTTGTGGGTAAGCTTGCAGTTTCTTTTCTTTGTATTTGCATTTTATTTTAGAATTAAGTTTATTATTTAAAGATTGTTGAAATTGTTGGTTGCATTTATAAAAAATAGCAGAAAAAGCTTAATCTTCCTTGTCTTCTTCCTCATCCTTTTCCTTTTCCTCTTTTTCTTCGTCAGCTTCGTCGTAGCCTTTCATAAACCCAGCTTCTTCAGGACTCATTTCACCGTCCTCTACTAATTTTTCCCGGCCTTCTTCATCGTATACACTTTCTTTATCTTTTTCCTCTTGGTTTTCTTCTTCAGACATATTAGAAAAATTTTATGCTGTATTTAAAAAGTTTTCTATTTAAACGAGTTAGTATACTCAAAGCAACTAAAAGAAAAAGTTTATAAATAGTGCTTCATGTATCTGGTATTATGAATAATAGTGTTTTGATTGGACTTGGTATTGTTATTGGAATTTACTTATTGTTTAAACTGTTCTTTGGAAAAAATGAGATTACTAATGAATATGAGCAGACATATAACAAGATTCTGACTTCTAAGGAATATAAAGTCAAAGGACAGTATGAGAAGTAATTTTATTTTAAAATTCTTGGCAAGATAAAAAAGATAATCATTACAGCCATAAAAGCCAATAGAAAATATAATATTCTTTTATCATTAGCAAACCCAAACGGAATAAACCCCACAAATCCTCCAACTGCTATTTTTGATTCTGTTTTTTGAGAACCTGTTAGGGAGCTAATAATAACTATTGCAAAACCTATTAATATTATTAGGATTCCCAATGTTAAGAATTGTTGGTTCATATTATGGTGATTGGATTACTTGTGTTTAATAAATTTTTTTGTTTGTGGATAGGACATGTAACGATAGTTACACACAAGCACCTGCAGCTAAACCTACAAAAACATGTTAAGTAAGTATCCAATAAGCATAACTTGGGGAACAGTTATTATTGGAAGCCAAATAGCAGCTTTTTTTCCAATATTTGACCAAATTAATCCAACCTCAGTATAATCAGTTGCTACTCCCGCCATAAGAAACACAAAACTATTTCCAAATGCTCCTGTCTGATTATAGATCTCAAAAGCTAATGGACTGCTACCTTCAGAGCATACTTCAATAATTGTAGCTAGGACAAGCGTGATAAGCAATCCCAATAAAGTAGCTCCCATATATGTCATAAAAAAATGCTGCGGAACAAAAGCCCTGGCAAAGCTTGCCAAAACCATCCCAATCAAAATCCACCACACAACCATCTTTGATAATGACCATGAGCCTTTAAGAACTCCTTTTATGGTCTTAATATTATTTTCAAAATTAAATTTATACACTTTCCATCTTTTTCTGACATCTTTTCTGATAGAAAAAGACTCATCAACTTTAGCTATGTGTTTGCTCTGTTCTATCATTTTTTTTCTTTCTAATACCTGATAAATCAACCCAGTTATGATTGCAATAACAATAGCAGCTAAAACAAGCAATAATGCCTTAGCTCCAAAAAAGCTGAATAATAAAATTGTTATAGGCAAATTAGCCCAAGGGCTTGCAAGTAAAAAAGCAATGACAGCAGCTATTGAAGCTCCTTTCTTGTATAGCTCCATAGCAATAGCTAAAATTCCATGACTGCAGGCAGACATTAAAAATCCAAAAACAACAGCATAGAGTACTGTTATTTTTTTGTGTTTTGATAAATACTTTGAAATATATTTGTTTGGTATTAAATAATCAATAATTCCCCCTATAAACAATCCCAATAAAATTGCCCACCATATCAGTTTAAAATAATCAACAAAAGCTTCATAAAGTTTTTCTGAGAAAAAATATGCAATAATAACCAATGCAATGGTGATAAAAGCAACAACAAACAGCTTTTCCTTATACCAAGGCTTATGAGAGCCTTTTACTTCGCAGCTTAAGCAATGCTTAATCTTATTCCGCTTCTCATATTTTTCAATACAATTCTGGCTGCAAAAATAATGGCCATGAGCCTTTATGGTACCTTTCATTCCGCATATTGGATCTGTCTTATCTATCATTTTATTTTTTAACAGCGTGTTTAATTATTTCTATATTGCAACTATGATTTTTATTACACCAGTCTTCACATTTCTTTGCAATCTCCTCTTCCTTGTATGTCATATCGCATGCTTCACAAACATGATATTCAGTTCCTAATTTTATTATTTTATTAACCATCTTAATAGTTCAATAATCATAGTTGATCTTCAATAGCAATATCATACTTCTCAGATATAATTTCTTTTAAAGTATCCAAATGTTCTTCTCCAACTTTTTCAGCAATTGCCTTGGCAAAGTACTCTGCCAAATAAGGATTTCCATGCCCTTCTAAGATTTCTCCAATACATTCCCCGCATGGATGCACACCATTAATAATATCAGATAAACAATCGCATATAGAACCTTCACCATGTCCTGGGGTCTTTTCAATGCAATAAACACATGGTTTTTCCAAACAACATCTATATTTGTGATTTTGCAAGTTTTCTTTCTGAATTGAATTTTTTAAAGAAATAAAAGAGTTTCTCATCTCTTCCATATTCATTTCATGCTTTTTTTCAGGAATGAGAAAGTAACCAAAAAATACTCCTAAAATAAAAGCAATAAAAAGGCTTCCTAATAATTTGTTGAATAGATTAGATTTTTTCATTAATTGACACCTCATATTGCCATAAAGTTTGTTGAACTGCCATCATTCAATGTATATATTGTCCAAACACTGTTTTTTACTCCTGGCATTCCTGGGCTTCCTGCTGGCATCCTTGGTAATGCAATTCCATCAACATCTGGCTTCTCTGTAAGCAATTTATTTACTGCCTCTATAGGAACATGCCCTTCTATGAAATAATCTCCGACAACAGCAGTATGACAGCTTTGCATATTGCTTGGAATATTATATTTTGATCTTATAGATGACATATCATTCATTTCCTTAACCTCGATATTATATCCAGATTTTCTCATTTCAGCAACCCAACCGATACAACAGCCGCAGGTAGGTGATTTAAAGACAGTTATTTTTTCACCAGATACTGCGTTGTTTAAATCTGTTGTTCCATTATTAGATGCACAACCTGAAACTACAAGCACTGAAACTAAAAATATTCCCAAGATAATAAAATTAATTTTTTTCATGTTTATCTCTCTCCTTTTGCTATTTTTTCACAAAAATGATGCATATGCCTGTCAATTAATCCCATTAACGGCTTTATTGTTTTTTTGTTTAAGCTATAATATCTGTGCTTGCCTTTATTCTCTACAAAAACAAAACCGCAATGAAGCAATCTTTTAAGATTATGAGAAACAGTAGTTTGGTTAAACTTAAGCTCTGCAGATATATCATGAACACATTTAGTGCCTTTTCTAAGCAGATTAATTATTTTTAATCTATTTTTATTATTCAGTGTTCCAAAGAAAATTTTATATGCTTTTTCTGACATATGTTATAATAAGCATATATTATATATAAATGTTTTGGTTTTATTTTTTCCTTATTTTTTACCCTCCTTATTTTTTATTTTATATATTATCAAACTAATTGAAACTGCAATTAATATGCTAATCAGATGTATTAAAATATCTGTTGTTGAGGCAAAAATTGTAATTTTTAGGGGATATAATATACCTGGTAAAATTCCTCCAATAATTATGCCCACTGCCAGATACTTAATTAAGGAATTCATTGAAAGCGAATAATTAACTCATTTACTATTATTCTTTTTAACCAAAAACCTCCATAACAAAAATAAAAATCCCAGTAAAACTGCAAAACCAATAATTTTAACAAACCTTAACGAAATTAATTTTTCCTGCTGCGAATAAATATAATTAGTCAAAGCTCCCAGACCAAGATTATTGACAATAAAAGTGCCTCCATAAATTATGAACACTGCTCCAACTGTTATGAATAAAATTGCAGAAATTAAGTTTGTAGAATGGATTATCATTTTCTTGCCCAACATTATAAATTCAAATTGCTTTCCCTGAATGAATTTACTTTTTGACCAGTCATATTTGTCGAATAAAAACGAGATTAAAAACAAAGGTACAAAAAATCCCAGAGAATAAAATAACATCAAAAATGTAGAATAAACATAGTTGCCTAATACAGATGCAATTAACAATATTCCTACTAAGATTGGTCCTGAGCATGCTGTAAATCCCACTCCAAAAAACAACCCATATAGAAATATTCCAAACAGGCTTTTTTTTATCTTGCTCCTGATTTTTATAAATGTGAAGCCTTTTCCAAACAAGGTCATCAGGCCCATTCCAATGATAAATATTCCGGCAATTGTGATAAGGTATCTGCTATCTTGCTGCAATGAAAAAACACCTGTTCCAAGAAATGTTGCAATTAAACCTAAAGTAATAAAAACAGGCGCAAAACCAAGAAAAAATGCCAAAGTGGCTTTTGTAATTTGTTTTCTTTCCTCAAAAGTATAGGCAAAAAAAGCAGGCAGTATTCCTAAACTGCATGGAGTCAAAATGCTTAATATGCCTGCTAAAAAAGCCACGACAAAAGAGAGGTTTTTGAAGTAAAAATCGGCCTGTTGATTATTGTAATCAAGGATTTTGCGTAGTCCTTCCGGCAGATTATCATCTTCTGAATGCGAAAGAACAGTAAAACTAAGCAATATCAAAATAAATATTAACAATACTGGAAAACAGATTTTTGTTATTTTTTTCATATTTTTTTCTCTGAGATTATTTTTGCAGAGTAAGGCTCATGGATAGTGGCAAGAATTACATCTTTGCTGGTAATATCAGAATCGTAAGTTACAAATATACTACTCCCAGACAACACAGTTTTGATAACACCCGAAATACTTTTTATGTCATACTCAATTGATGGTCTGCAAGACCCGCAAAAAACACCTTCTATTTCAAGTTGAAGTACTTTTTTACCTTGCATTTCTGGAACTATCTCAATATTTGCCATTGACAGCATATTATGGGCTTCTGCCATTTCTTTTAAATTACCTAATGGTTTTTTTTCAACTTCTAAGTTGCCATAAACTTGTGATGCAACTATTCCTACTAGCCCATAATTAATGATTAACCAACTAACAAACAGGATTATGAAAGATACTGTAATCCCCTTCCAATTCTGTTTTATTGTTTTTGTATTGCATACTCCAGACTTACGCTTGACCAAGTATAAACTAATTAAAATCATCAGAATAATTCCTGAAACAATGCTTACAATATGAAACTGATGCATCACAGCCATGCCTAATGCTGTACCAAAGCCAAGCAAAACAATAACTATGGGGGCAATACAACAAGTTGCAGCAGTAAATCCTCCTGCAATGCCTGCCCAAATATAATTTTTCTTGCCTTCTTTTTTTCCCATTTTAACTAAAGATTTTCCATCCAGCAAAAGCTAAAGCAAAACCGATGACTGCAATAACTAATCCATATGTAACAAATTTGCCATGGTCATGCTGCATATCTTCATGCATATCCATTCCTTCCATACCCATATTTTGCATATCTATCTTCTCCATGTCATTTTGTTCAATATCTCCTCCAAAAATTACCATATGTATATTAGGTGGTAACAAAGAAAAAATAATGCCCCCTATACCCAAAATGAGTCCTAATGCAACCAAAATTTTGTTCATTTTTTATTCCCCTTACAATATTCTTATATTGTTTACTCTATTTTAAAAATTTGGGTTTGTTAAAATTTAGTAATAGATGTTATGTAATTTGATTTATTGGCTTTGTATATTTGTATTTCCAACAACTTCTCCAGTAGTTAAATCTTTATGTACAATACCCTGGCCAAGTGCTTCAATTTTCCTGAATATATAAGCGCCATCATCTTCAACTGTCCCTACCTGCTGCCAAACAGCTTTAAAACCCTCATACACTTCAACATCTCCAGATAAGATTGTAGTTGGAACCTTTTCAATATCATACTTTTCCTTCAATTGTTGGCCTTCACCGGAATTTACATCTATTTTATTTTCTTTATCAACTGCCAAACCCATCCTGGCTAAAATTTGCTTGTGAATCTCAACATCATAACACTCCGTGCAACTAGAATCATCAATCATTGTCAAAGTAATTAAACCTCTTATTTTTCCGCTTTTGGCTTCAACATAAGGAGCATCACTTTCAATTACATAATATCCACTAGTTTCAGAGGCTAATTGCTCTAGATTTTGAGCAATACTTGGATATGCATTAATATCTTTAGATAAAAAAAGAGCAGGTAATTTTTCAATATCAAATTTATTAATAAATTCTTTTGCTTTAGAACTGGAAAAATCAAATTCTTCTTCTTTTGCAAAAAACATGCCATTTTGTTTTAGAGCAAGAATAGATGAGCTAAAATCTACACAATCATCGCAATTGTTATCACTAAGAATAATGCTTGAAACCTTTCCAACAATCTTTTTTGTTGTAGCATCTTGATATGGGGGAACAATATTATCAAATACTAAAGCATCATCTACCTGCTTAAAGTTCTGAATAGAAGTTTTTTCTATCTCCCCTTTTAGAACAACAACAGGTAACTTTTCAATATTATATTTATTAATAATTTCTATTGCTTCTTTGGAATTGCTCTGCAATGTTTTTTCATCTGTAATCTCTAAACCAGACTCTTTCAAAACATCAATAATCTCATCCACATCAAAACAGTCTGTACATGAAGATTTTAATTTAATTATTTCTATCTTTGCGGGTTTCGCTATTTCCTTTGCCTCTCCTATTTTTGCATCTAGCTTACTCCCTATACTAAACACAAAAAAAGAATTGAAAAGTAATATGCCTAATAATACTAATACCCCTACAAATAAAAACTTGTGCAGATTATCTTCTTTTTTCATTTTAATTTTAGTTAGTTGTATACTTTTGATATCATGTGTTGGGGTGGGGCAGTGAATTTAAATTGCGTAGCAATTTATGACTTACCTCATAGTTGTGCGCTAATGGGGGATTTTTGAATATTTTGGCGAAGCCAAAATAGTTAACACCCTCCGACCATTGAAGGCAAATTATCCAGATTATTGTTTAATGTATTTGAGCTGCCGCCTGTTGAAACAGTGCTTTTACTTCCACTTGCAGCAATTTCTTTCAAATCTACATTTAGCTTGTTCTTTAACCCAACTAATTGCGCTGCTTGCACCCCTGAAATTACAATAAGCAACGCTAAAGCTATTGCCATTATCAAGAGCTTCATGTTTGGATTGCTATTCCCAGTTGT
>CEPV01094544.1_pt1 | contig 16680 bp, 12 predicted proteins | sample 530451 | NCBI WGS metagenome assembly CEPV01 (sample SAMEA2620097, study PRJEB7988) | marine metagenome | isolation source: saline water (ENVO:00002010), including | reverse complement strand
CCATTGGACTTAAATGTATCATTTGCAGAAGATGCAGATGGAGATACTTTGAATGTCAGTTATTATATTGATGGTGTATTAAACCAGACTTCTTTAACTAATACAACATTGAATGTTTCTGATGGATATTATATCTTGAATGTTAGCATAAGCGATGGTTTTGCTATTACTGAAAATGCGAGTGTTAATTTTACTGTTGATACTACGATGCCAAATGTTTCTGCATTTAGCAGCCCTACAAACCTATCTAATATTACTGGTTTGTTTGTGATTAATGTTACAGTGAATGATACAACTACTAATGTTGATTCTGTGTATTTTAATATTACAAATGGAAGCAATTATGTGATTTTAACAGCATCAAATGATTTAAGCATTTTTTGGAATGCATCATCAAATGGCAATGATTTATCCGAAGGAGAGCATAATATTACTGTTTATGCAAATGATACTTTAGGAAACTTAAATAATGAAATATTCAATACAATAACTGTTGATAATGTTGTTCCGAGTGTAGTTATTTTGAGTCCTTCTAATAATATAAATGTTTCAGAAGATGTTAATATAACCGTGACTGCAATGGATACAGTTGGAATCCAGGCAGCAACAGTATGGAATGGAAGCGGCTGGTCAAGTTTGTCTTTAATTGAAGGCTCAATAAATAATGGAAATTGGAGCATAGTAATTAATACTATAGCACTAAGCGATGGCTTGATTAATTTTACAATTAATGCTACAGACTTTAATGGAAACTTTAATGATTCTGAATATGTAAATGTAACTGTAGATAATACTAATGCGAAAATATACCAGTTTAATGGGAATGTTGTTGGTAATGCTTCTGTTAAAGGAACAATAGTAATAAATGCAACTTCAAATGATACAAGCGGAGTTGGAGTGGATAATTTAACATTTACAATTAATAGTGTTAATTATGTTGCTGAAAAAAATAATGATTATTGGAATCTGACATTTAGCACAACTGGCTTGAGTGATGGCAGATATAATATTACTGCTATAGCTACTGATTATGCTGGAAATGACGGTGTTGATCATGTTGTTATTAGCGAGGTTATGTTTGATGGTCCTGGTTTAGATTCAAGTATAGAGAATGAGTGGGTTGAGCTTTATAACCCTACAAATTCGTCAGTAAATTTAACTGGGTGGGATCTAAGGGATGAAGGGGGTTCTGTTTATGATATAACTAGTATTATAATAATCTCTCCAAGGTCTACCATAATAATAGCTGAAAATGCTACATATTTCAATCAAACTTATGGCATTAATGCCACAGTGCAAGATGATACTTTTAGTATGACTGATAGTACAGGCAATTTGACATTAAGAGATTCAAATAATGATGCAATAGATTTTACTGCATGGGGAAACAGTGCAAGCTGGAATATCGATGCAAATGCAGGTAATACAACAACAAGGAATCCTGTAAGTGGAGATATAAACTCCCCAAATGATTTCTCTAATAATACCCTACCAACTCCTGGAAGTGTTACAAATCCAGAATTCATAACAATAACTGTTGATAATACCCCGCCAAATGTAGTTCAATTTAACAATATGGTTGTAGATGGTGCTAATCTTTCATCAAGTAGTTATACAATAAATACAACTGTTAATGATACAACTTTATCGGTGGATAATGTTTATTTCTTCATAGTTAATTCAAGCAGCGATAATATTCAAAATATTACAGCTTCAAATGATGCAGGAGATTATTGGAATGCTACATGGAGTACAACAAGCTTAACAGATGGTCAGTATAATATAACTGTTTATGCGAATGATACTTTGGGTAATTTAAACAGTTCTGAGAAGATTTCTGTTAACGTTGATACTACAGTGCCAAGTATGGTGGTAGTTAAACCATTGAACAACACATTTGTCAATAATGGCAGGCAAGAAGTTGGTTTTAATATTACTGATGCTGTAAGTGGGGTGAATGCATCTACCCTTACTTCAAGCAGTTTTAGGTATGCATTCTCGTCCTTTGCTTTTGATATATCGGATATAGCTCTTAATGCGATTACTAATGGTTATTATGTTAATGGAACTGTTGATTTAGGAAGTAATGAAGTTCAAGTGAATGTTTCAATTACAGATGCGAAAGATAACTCAGGAAACTCAATCTCTGCATTCTGGACTTATACCATAGACCTGACTTTGCCAAAAGTTACAAATATTGATGTTGTAAATGATACTGACAAAAAAGTAAGAAGCACTGATGTAATCAATATAACTCTTAATGCAACAAACGGAGCAGCAGGAATTGATAATGTAAGCATTTCCAATGGCTCTTCAATAGTTTATATGAGCCCTCTTTCAGGAGATATATGGCAGGGAATTTTCAGCGCTTCAGCTATGGGATGTAATGGTGATGGGAACTGCACTTTGATATTTAATGCAACAGATACAGCAGGCAATAAAAATAATTCTGAAGCTCTTAACATAACAATAGACAATACAAAACCAAAATTATTCAATATAATATTAGATGATCTGGATAAAAAAGTTAAGAGTTCAGATAACATACAGGTAAATATAACAGTCAATGATACTAATTTTGATTCTGGATCAGCGGTTGCTTTGGGTAATTTCTCTGTTGTGTCTATGGTGAAAGATTCAACAGCTAATGATTCTTCAATATGGACAGTAACAACAACCGCATCTGCGCTTGGATGTAATGCAACGAATGGAGCATGTATATTGGGATTTAATGCAACAGATATTGTTGGAAATATTAATAGCTCTGAAACTTTAACAATGACTGTAGATGATACCTCTCCAACGGTTGTAAGTCCAAATACTAATGATAGCAATAATATTGTAAGGAATGACACTTATCTGAATATAACAATTAATGCAACTGATACAAATACAATAAAGAATGTAACTCTTAATGGGACTGTCTTAACTGGCGCTATTTCTGGAGATATTTGGCATACGGTTAATTATACTTATCAACTTTGTCCTGGGTTGACAAATGGAGCATGCACTTTAACATATACTGTTTATGATAATGTGAGTAATGCAAATAATTCAGAAACTTTGACAATATTTGTTGACCATACTAACCCCAGCTTTGTAGATACTAATACTAGCGATTCTGATAATATTGTGGGTTCAACAGATATGATAAACTTTACTGCAAATATAACTGATACTTATAATGTATCTGCTGTTGATGTTAATGGAACTGTAATGGCTCAGATTATAAATACATCAGTATGGTACGTTACAAGCAATGCTTCTGAATTTGGATGTACAACAGATGGAAACTGCACTTTATTATTTAATGCAACAGACAATGCTGGAAACAAAAATAATCAAACATTGACGATAACTGTTGATACTACTGCACCCACTTTTAATAATATTACAAGAAGCCTAATTACAATATATAATACATTAAATGTTACAGTAAGTACAGTCTGGAATGATACAAATGGAATTGCAAGTGTTGTTTTTGAGCATAATGCTACTAATGGAAGCTTTGTTAATTATACTGCAACAAACGATAATGGCAATTATTCTTTAATCATAAATGGTTCTATTTTAGAGAATCAGGAAGTTGTTGCATGGAAATCTTATGCGACAGATACTGCTGGAAGAGAAAACAACAGCATGAATCTGCAAACGTTCAGCGTAAGCAACAGGATACCTTCTTCATCTACACTACCTTCAGTAAACTGGAGCCAGAATACAAATGCAACTCTTAACTTATCTCAATACTTTACAGATTTAGATTCTGATAATCTGAGTTATGTTGTTGTTTCAAGCCCTCAGAATATAACAATTTTGATAGATAACAATACTGATGTCGCGACTTTTGTTCCTGATGCTGACTTCAATTATAAGCTGCATGGGATAAGGAATGCAACATTTAACGCAACTGATGGTTATTCTTGGAATAACAGCAATATGATCATGCTTAATGTAAGCTTTACGAATACTTATGCACCTGTTGTTTCGGGAATACCAGATGTTACTTTTGCGGAAGACGGCCATAATGCAACTATTAACTTAAGCAATTATGTTACTGACAGGGATAATTTCGATTATGAAATAAATTGGACTGCTTTTGGAAATTCAAGTGTTGTTATAAAGATAAATCAAACTACAAAAATAGTAAATATCAGTGCAGTAGCTGATTTCACTGGTTTTGAAAATGTAATTTTCTCTGCAAATGATGGAAACTTTACCGGTACTGATGTGATGAAGGTAACTGTTACAGCAGTAAATGACGCACCTACAGTACCTACTCAAATTTATCCTGCAAATAATTCAAATGTAACTTTGACTAATTTAACACTTAATTGGAATGGGTCAACTGATGCTGAAGGTGACGCTATAACTTATTATGTGTTCTTCTCAAACAGCTCAAACCCATTGTTTAATACAACTACCGCAGAAAATAATACTAATATTAGCGATATTGTCAAGGGAAAAACTTATTATTGGTATCTGATTGCAAGTGATGGAACTTCAAACAGCTCTAATTCATCATTGTTCCAGTTTACTGCATCTAATAATAATGTTCCTACTTTTAGCGGGCCTATACCAAATATGACATGGCCGGAAGATGTGTCAAATAGTTCCTTAAATTTGTCAGTTTACTTTACTGATAATGATGTGGGAGATACATTGACTTACAGTTCAACAACTCCAACTAATATTACAGTGTCAATAAGCCAATCAACAGGAGTTGTTACTCTTACACCTGCTGGAAACTTTACCGGGATAGCTTATATTAACTTTTCAGCAAGTGATGGTACAAACACTACTTGGAGTAATTCAACACAAACAAGCATTAAGTTGAATGTGACTAATGTAAACGATGGACCGGTGTTAACGGCAATTGGAAGTTTAAGCGCTACACAAGCTACATCATTTTATTATGATGTTAATGCTACGGATGTTGATTCAGGGGATAGCTTGACATTTTCAGATAATTCCTCTCTGTTTACAATTGCAGCCAATGGAACCTTTAACTTTACTCCAACAAATGCGCAAGTTGGAACACATTCAATAAATATATCTGTAAATGATTCAGCTGGCTTGTTAGATAGTGAGATTATTAGCTTAACAATTTCAGATACAAATGACGCTCCTGTTATGGATACAATTAGCTCACAGAGCGCAACAGAAGATTCTGAGTTAAGGTTCAATATAACCACAAATGATCCTGATAATAATACTTTAACATATTCTTCGAATGTATCTGTATCGTTTACAAACTCAGCTAACAGAAGCCTTACGACTGCTTCATGGACACCAACAAATAGTTATGTTGGAAGCGCTATTGTGAATATCAGTGTGAGTGATGGTTCATTAACAGATTCACAGCTAGTTACTATAACCGTGACAAATACCAATGATGCGCCCACAATTGATTCTTACAGTCCATTAACTAATCCAACAATAGCTTCACAAGCAGGAAGCCAGAGATTTGAGATTACTTTTAGTGATGTAGATGTAGGAGATAGTTATAATGCTGCATGGTATAGGAATGGAACTATTATCGCTTCATCATCTTTAAATGCGTCGAATGTAACTGTAACTGGATTAAATACAGGAATTTATAATGTCTCTGCTGTTGTTACTGATAGTGCCGGCAATTCTACACAACAAGAATGGATATTAACTGCAAGCGGCGATATTAATTCAACCGAACTAACAAGCCCTGTTTTGGATTTAAATGAAACAGAAAGACAGTCAGTAACAAATGTTGCAGTAAATCAAAGTGTTTCCGGAGGAATTGATTTTGGCAGCAATACATTAAACTTTAGCGGAGTTGTAGCATTAGAGGATGCATTTAACATAAGTGAAGGTATGGTATCTGTTGATACAGATACTTATCCAGGATTGAATAAGTCTGCTTCCTTGAGCATGAAGAGCCTTAACTTTACAAAAGCGCCATTGATTTACATGGCATCAGGATTTGAAAGCACTGCTAATGCGAATATATGTCCAAGCACAATATGCACAAACATAAATTATGACCCATCTACTGGTGTATTGAGGTTTGATGTTGCTCACTTTACAACCTTCTTTACACAGCAAAATACCACGAATGGAGCCCCAATTATAACATCAACTGCTAAAACAAGTTCTATAGTGGATGAGCAGTACAGTTATGATGTTGATGCTACTGATCCTGATGGAGATACTTTAACTTATTCCCTAACAACATCACCAACTGGAATGTCAATAAGTTCCAGCAGCGGGTTAATAACTTATACCCCTTCAGCTACTGGGAACTTTAGCGTTACTGTACAGGCAAGCGATGGAAGCTTAACAGATTCACAATCATATAATCTAATAGTTGGCAAAGCATCAAAACTAAGAATAACTGATTTGGATGTAAAAGTAAGTGGAAAAACTAAAAAGGATTTAGATAATAATACTAAGATAAAGAAAGATGCAGAACCAGGAGACGAATTAGAATTTATCTTTAAAGTTGAAAATTTCTTTACTGACGATGAAGATTTAGAGATAGAAGACATAGAAGTGGAAATTACCATACAGGATATAGATGATGGCGATGATTTGGAAGAGGATGCTGATGAATTTGACCTTGATGCAGGAAAAGATGAAAAGGTAAAAATCAAATTTGATGTTCCATTGGAAGTTGATGAGGATACTTATGATGTAATTATAGATGTGGAAGGAGAAGATGAGAATGGAACAGCCTATAATATAAGATGGGAGCTGGAGTTAGATGTCGATAAAGAAAAACATGAAATAAGAATCTTAAGGGCTTCTTTAACACCAACAACCATAAAATGCCAGAGAACTGTTTCAATTAATACAGAACTGATAAATACTGGTTCAGAAGATGAGGATGATGTTACTTTAGAAGTTCTAAATGGAGAGCTAGGTATAAATTCAATAACTACTGGAGAACTTGATGAAGGTACTGATGATAACAGGATGAATAAGCTTGTTACAGCATCAATAAACAGTGATGCAGTATCAGGAATATACCCTATAACAGTCAATGCATATTATGGCAGTAATTTAGCTGAATCAAAAACACTTAATCTGGAAGTTCAGGAATGTGAGCTTGTGAAAGAGGTTAAGAAAGAAGTTAGGGCAGAAGTTAAAGAAGAAAAGCCAAGGGTTGAGGTTATTATACCCGAACCTAAAGTAGAAGAAAAACCAGAAGCTCCAATAGAGATATCATTCACAGATACAGATGAATATCTTACCTTATTGGCAATATTAATAGTTATATTCCTTGGAACTGTAATATTTGTTGTTGGAGCAGCGTTTATTGTTTTGAGGAAGTGAGTTATTTAATTTCCATTAGATTTTTAATTTATTTTTCTTTGTATTCAATTTTTTTATTAAATTTTTATTCATTGTTTGATTTTTTATTAAATTTTTAAATTGCCTCATTACTTTATTTATTATTGAATATTATTTTTATTGGTTTTCTATTTTATCTATTGCTTTATACAATTTATTGATTTTTCCCCATGTCTTTTCCAATTTCTTATTCCCTTCATTAACCAAAACTTCAAAATAATTTTCATCAATCAACAATTTTCCATTTTTGCTAATTATTGTGTCAATTCTTTCTGTGCTTATTAGCTCTAAAACAATTCTGTTTTTTCCTATTGAAATTATTCCAGATCTTCTAAATCCAATGTCTCTTGCTATGTTTAGGAGTTTTTTTGCTGCTTCAATGTTTTTACATGCTATATGGAGTATTGCAGGTTCCATTAGGAACCGAACATCATTTTTTGGCAGTTTATCGAGAATTTTCTGGTTTTCTATCTTTTTGAAATCAACCTTATCATGACTGGAAAAAAGCCATTTTGTATTGTGTTTTGTTTTATTTGGAATTAATAATACAATTCTGCCTGAGCAGCTGCTTGTTGTAAAGAAATCATCTAGAGAATTAATTTTATTAACTAATCTTTTTATTTTATTATCTATTTTTCCTTTTATGCTTTTATCCTTTTTTCTTAGAAATTGGTTTTTTTCTTTTTGGAAATTCATATAATTCACAATTTTTTCTTTTTAAGCTTTAACTTTTCTCTTCTTGGTAAAAGTTTTGTTTCTTTTTCTGCCAACTGATCTTCTAATCTTTTGATTTCTTTTTCATAATAGCCGGCTAATTCTGTATTTTCTTCTTCTAAGGCTTTTTGTAATTTTATATCCCTGTGCAAATTAATCTCTTTTTTTAAACTTCCAATTCTTTTTTTATATTTCTTCTTGCTCATTTTAATGATTTTTTTACTTCTTTCAATAAATTTTCAGCTATGGCCAATAATTTTTTAATATCGTTATTTTCAATTATTTTACTTTCTTTTACTTTGATATTACCCCTTTCACTGGAGTAAATTAAGTATAGTTCTTTAATTTTATTTTCTGACAATCCATTATTTTTTAAATATTCAAATAATCGAGACTTTGAAAATATTTCATTATTTAAAAGAAGTTTTATAATTAATAACCCCCTAATTCTTAAAATTAAAGAATAAACAAGGCTTCCTATTTCAAAATTCAATTTCAGCCCTTTTTTGTTTAATTCTAAAATTTTTTCAGTGCTGTCTATGAATTGTTTTGTATTTTTCCCTGTAAATTTATAATTTTTATACTCTTTTATTAACTTTGAGTTAATGATGGTCTTGGCTTCTTTTATTATAGGAAGGATTAAAACTGCATTATGCTTTAATGTTTCTTCAAGATTTTCTAATGTTGTAGAAATAATATGGTAGCTACCTACTTTATCAATAATTTTGAGTTTACAGTCAGTTATTACCAATATGTCTACGTCTGAATTAAATGTCTGCTCGTTTCTGGCATAAGAACCATGCAAATAAATTCCTAATATATTCTCTAAATATGGCTTTAAAATTTCCAATATCTCAGATTTTATATCTTCAAAGGTTTTGGACTCTGTTATAAACTTTATTCTTTTGCCTATATATTTTTTTGGCAAAACAATATGGCCGCTATTGCCAAAACTTTGAACTATTTTTGTTTCCATTATGTATATATGTATATACATTATTGTATTTAAGTGTTTTGGTTTGATTAGTGGTAAATGGAGAATCAATTTTAGATATTGTTGAAATGTTAAGGGAGATATAAAGCAATATTAAATGATTATGTGCAGTTTCATAAAAATCTTCCAATAAATTCTATATTGTCATCTCCTGTCCCTGAAGCTCATTATGAAAAATCTGGCTGGGGGGAAACCAAGTTCCAGAACTGGAGATTAAAAAATCAGGACTAAATGATAATATGTTTAAAACAAAGAAAGTATAAGCCCCGGATTTCTAAAAATAATTCTTAATGTGCGAAGCACCATCAAGAGTGTGCCCCATTATCGTTTTAGCCTCCGAAAAAATTGAGTTTAACATCGGAAGTTCCTGTTAGTTTCCTCGATAGAGATTGGATTTTAGTGCAATGTTCCCGAAGGGAAAAATCCAAAGTAAGCGGGCGAGCGTATTAAGAGGTTGGTATCGTATCTTTCTAGTAGCTAAAAACAATATATTTATAAATTAATACATTATATCATATGAAATGATACATTCAGCAGTCAGTACACAAACTACTGGAGAATTAGGTGACCTTGCAGGCGCAGCATTATATTCAGATTTTTGTAAAGCAAGTGGTGTTGAATTAGATGAATTAGCAAGAATTGATGCATTAACTCCATTTTACAGAAGTAGAATTAATCAATTATCTCCTAAAAAAAGAAAAATATTAACAGCATTAGTGAGAGAAGGAGAACCATTAAGAATAAAGGATTTAGCTGGATCTGCTAGAATAGATAAGCATGGAATAGTTTCGGTTCAAGTAGGAAGGCTTGTTGAAGATGGACTTGTTCAAAGGCTCCCTGATGGCAGATATTCCATAAGTGATGATGATCCGGATTTAGTCAAGTATCTAAATGCAAGATTAACTGAATTTAGTACTATTTGGACATCTCAGAGGAGTAAGGAATTAATTCCAGATAGAGAAACTCCGATTACTTATTTTATGCGACACCGAACAGAGATAATAGGCAGAATGTATCGACATTAAAACGCCAACCTCTTTTTTTATTATTTCTCAAATTTTTAATTTGACTATATTTTAGCTCGCCCGCTTATTGAAACTAACACTATTTTATGCATAGAAGACGCAAAACCTCACTCTTCAATAAACTCTCTCATTCTTTGAACAAACTTTTCTGCTGATTTGTAGTAGCGCTCGTATTCTTCCCCTCTTATTTCTTTAATTTCTCTATGGGTTATCATCTTCATGATCTTATAGAAATGCCTCATAGTAGTTACATATTTGTGCTCAAGCAGCTTTTTCCTTACTAGTTTTTGCTCCAGCAAATCAGCAACATGTTCAGGAGTTGGAGGAATTTCTCCATGTTTCATTAAGACTGCATGCGCAGAGTCAATTACTGCCCAGTATAAGTCCATTGTTGCCTGCAGTAGGTGCCATCTGCTGTTGTGCAAGGTGTTTGGGCCACGGATGTAGTAAGTCCAGATGCTTTCTGATGTTGGCCTTATCTTTCCTTTTTTCAGCAAAACCTGCAGTGGCTCAAAAAATCCTGAGTCTATTATTGCAACACCATCCCTTAGGATGTTAATTCCTACAGGATCACCATTCCTGATATAATCCCAGAAAGAAGTAAACCTTAAAGTTGTTATATGCAGTCTAGTAGAGACTTTTACAATTGTTTTGTTGATTATAAGCCTGTAGGCATTAACTACCTCTGGGCTTAAGTTTATTGTCAAATCATCAAGAATAATCAAAATATCTATATCACTTTTTTTAGTTAATTTTTTTCTTGCAGAAGAGCCAAATAAGACTATGGCGCGTGTTAAGCCGCCTAATTCTTTATATACCTCATTTGCAAATCTATGCGCTATATCAACATCATATCTATCATATTTTGCAATATTTGGATGCTCTTTTCTTGGTATATCAAACTTCATTATAGTCTTGCTACTCTTGTAAATTTATAAACCTTTATGACCATTTTTAAATGATAAAGAAAATTTAACCTAATTTTATACAACGGAATACCACCAATCTAAGATTGGCGGTATTCCTGGCATCAAAAACCACTTGCTGTAGATAGTTATGTTCATCATGCCACTCATCTGTGGTGGGTAGTTTTTGACATTTTTGGTTAAATTTTTTATATCCTTCTGATAAAATTAAATACATATCTTATCTTCAGGATAACGAAAACCGAACTAATCCTGCAATTTATCATTCGGTTTTCGGGATTGAAAATTCCCTGTGGAATTTTCAATAAACAAAAACATTTTATTTAATACAATTTTTTAGGTTAATATGATGGATAATCTATTGAATATTTTTTCCAATTATACAAGAAGCTTAGAACTACTTTATTTATTGAATAATATAAAAGAAACAGTAAGACTGGATGCTAATGATTTAGAATTAAAAAAAATAAAAGAATTTTGCAATGAGCAAGAATTATTCTTGGAAATATCAGATTTTAAACTAATAAAAATAACAGATAAGGGCAAAGGTGGTTATGCCAATATTGTTAAGAGAGTTCCATTATCAAATCCACAACAAGGATTAAAACATATTTATATCTCTAAAGATAAAAATAAATCAAAATTTCTTAAATTATTGGAAAATAAGAATGATGATAGAGCAGTTGGAGAAATTCTTGATTACCCGAAATGCTGTGTTGATTTTTTTGTTAAAAATAATGAGGAACAACAAAAATTACAGAATGACTATATATTGCCTGCATTAAGTAATTCTGATGGATTTGAGTTCCCTTTTTACACAAATTATGCAACAAGGTATTTCGATGTTGCTTTATTGAGCCATTTTCCTCATAGCTTTAATTGTGATGAATCAATAGAGATAGCAAGAAAAAATATTGAATGTATAAAGGTGCATTCTAAAGAATTAGCTGATAAATTTGAGAACATGCTTAAAGGTCCTGTTTTATATACAGAAAACCAAGGAATTTTTGTTTTTAAAAATTATAGATTAAAAAATAATATTTTGCATTACAATGAAATAAAATCAACAATAAAAAATGATTTATTAGAATTATTAAATAAAAATAAAAAAATAGAGATTATTAATAAAAACCAAATAAAAATAGGAAATAAAATATTAAATGATATTGGTTTTATGGTTTTTACTTAGTATAGACAGTAAACAGAGTTCCATTTATTAGACAATGGTTTTGTTTCTTTAGATTTTCCGGATGGAAATGATGGCCGCAATGAACTAATTTTCCAGTTAATTCGTTAAGTATTTTTTTTTCTAGGCCACGGTACATTGGTTCACCAGGATAAACAAAAACTGTATCAAATCCGGATATACCATGGTCATAAAAATTATTATTAAAGAATATTGCGTTAGGTATTCCTACATTTTTTTGTATTTCCAAGGATTTTTGAAACAGCTCATCATCCATTTCAATGCCAACAGCCCTTTTGCAGAATAAAGATGCAATCAGAACAACCTTACCATCTCCGCTTCCAAGATCAAGAAAGGTTTCATGCTTTTGAAGGTTTAGTTGCTTAAAGGCATTGTAAATATCTCCTGTAGGCACATGGCCCCAGAAACCTCTGCCTGTTGTTCTTAATGGCAATCTTCCCTTACTTAATAGGATTTTATAAAAATCATCATACTCCTTTTTTATCTGCTGAAATAGCTCCGGTTTCATTAAATTTTATTATTGAGTAAATGCTTTTTAAACTTTATTGTTTTTGACAAAATCCATAAATAAAAAAACTTTTAATATACATTGCTTATCCGCTTTAATATGGTGGGGAATATAGCGAACTTTAGGAAACTGGATATCATACGATGCTTACTAAAGATAGATAGGCCTGTGAGCAGGTCAAACCTTTCCCAAATGCTTGGCCTTGGAGAAGGAACTATCAGGAGTATTTTGGATATATTAAAAGAGAAGGATTTACTCGTGTCAGATAAACAAGGACATTCTTTAAGTGCTAATGGAAATTCTGTTGTAAGAAAAATAAAAAATTATATTGAGATAGGTAAAGTCAATTTAGATAGCATATACCAAGGTAAAAAGAACATAGCCATACATATAAAGAACCCAAAAAAAATAGAAAAAGCAGTTGAACTAAGAGACACTGCTGTTAAGAATGGGGCAGATGGAGCACTTATTCTTGAATATGATGGACAAATTAAGTTTTATGAATCAATAGATTCTGATACTGAACATAATTTTAATGAAATAGAAAATAAATTTGATTTAAGTAAAGATGATATGGTAATAGTGGCTTATGCGGATTCTTACATGCTGGCTGAGCATGGAGCTCTGGCAGTTGCAATAGAGCTTTGTGATGAGATAAAGAATATTATGCAGGGATTCAAATAATCATGAAAATTTCGGAATAGAAACTTATTTAAATGAGATCTAATTTCTGTTGGATATTATATCCAATAGAATCTGAAAATGGAATTAAAGCTGAAATTAAAGAAAAAAAAGAAGAAAGAGGAGAAACAGGAAAGCAAGCAAGAAGTTTCTGCAGTGCAGAGAGTAGCTGTAAGAGCTGTACAAAAACAATTGCAGTTACTTAATTTAAAAGAGGTGTTGCTGTTGATTGGTTTTACAGTTGGCGCTGCTTTGCTTAGAATACCAATGCAGGCTGTACCTTCAGCTGAGCCTTTAACCTTTTTTGCAATACTTGCTGGCTGGCTATTTGGGAGAAGCAGAGGATTTGCAGTGGGAGCTTCATCTTTATTTGTTTCAAACTTCTTTATGTTTGGCGGCCAAGGACCATGGACTATTTTTCAAGCTCTAGGCTTTGGAATAGCTGGTTGGTTAGGTGGAATGCTTAGAAAAAAAGCTTCTTATTTTGAAGTAGCGCTTATTGTAATCTTAGGGACATTGATTTTTGAGATTATTATGAATGCCTTTACTCCTTTTATGATAGGCTCATCAATTTTCGTAGCATTTGCTTTAGCTTTACCTTTTATAATGACACATCTTGTCTCAAATTTAATATTTGCTTTAGGTCTGCCATTTGCAAAAAAATTTGTAGAAAAGAAGGGGGGTTTTAATGAAAAAGATATTTGCATTAATATTCTTAATAAGTATAATATTAGTAGCAAGTTTAATTGGCTTAAGAGATTTGGAAGAAAAGAACAGCTACCAAGGTAAGGCCACTTTGATAATAATGACTTTGGGAGAGACTATACAAGAAGAGACTGATGTTGGGGGTGTAAGTGTTTTGGGGCTGTTGAATAAGAACCATGATATTAAGGTTCTTCAAACTCCAACCAGTAAAAGGTTAACGTGCATTGATGATGTTTGCGCAAAGAATCAATTTTGGTGGAAATTTTTAGTTAATGATGAGCTTGTATTAAGCTCTGTGGATAAATATTATCCAAAAGATGGAGATGTAATATTATTAGAATATGGTGAAGAAGAATGAAAAAAATTAGGATATTATTTGTAAGTTTTGTTTTGATGGTATTTTTAGTCCAAATTACAAACGCAGCGAATGTGGGTATTGTAGTAGAATTTCCTGATGGGAGTGTCAAAACTGATTGCGTTTCTGTCGATGCTTCAACTTCCGGTCATGATATTTTACAAAAATCAACTTTAGATATAACCTGGAGTAGTGAAGGCTTATATGGATATGCCCTTTGTAAAATTGATGGTGTTGGAGACGAAGTTGCATCAGCTGCAGGAAATTGTGTGTGGGACCCTAACCTATTCTGGGCATTTTTTATTCTAGATGGGAATGCATGGCAAATCGCTTCTGTGGGCGCTGGAAGTTATACTGCAGTAGACAAAGATGTTCTTGGATTTGCCAGGAGTGGGTTTGATTTTTTATTTAATCCTACTGAAGAACCCCCTTTAAAAACTTATGAGCAAGTATGTGAAAAGCTAGATGTTAAAGACATAAAAGTCTATGTTGATGGAAAAAAAGAATCAGGAGCAGATGAAGATGGCGGGAAGATTGATGCAATACCTGGCTCAAAACTTGAACTGAAAATAAAGCTGGAAAATCTATATACAGATGATGAAGATGTCGATATTGAGGAGATTACTATTGAGGGAACTTTAGAAGATATCGATAATGGCGACGATATTGAAGATGATGCAGATGATTTCGATATTAAAGCTGAAAAAGATAAGGATGTTACTTTAAAGTTCGATATTCCTATGGAAGTGGAAGAAGATGATTATGATTTAATTGTTGAGATTGAAGGACAAAATGAAAATGGCTTTCCTTATTCCAAGACAATAGAGTTTGAAGTTGAGGTTGAGAAAGAAAAACACGATGTGGTTTTTGACAAGCTGGAATTTTTAGAGAGCAGCTTTCAATGCGGCCAGCCTGCTAATCTCAAAGTCAAAGTTGTTAATTTGGGAACCGAAGCTGAGGAAGTAAAGCTTGTTATTTCAAATCAAGAATCAAGAATTAATATTAATGAAAATTTTGAATTAAGTGATGACCCGTTTGATAAAGACAATAGTTTTACTAAAACCTATAAAATAATGTTGTCTTCTGACATTAATCCGGGTTTATACCTTTTAAGAGCTGACTTATTTTATGGAGATTATATTGAAAGCTCAACTGCTGAATTAAATGTTGCATGTGGAGAAAATGCTTTAGAGCTTGAAGAAAAATCTGAAGAAATTAAGGAAGAAGTTCAGGCACAAACTGTTCAAACTTCTCAGCCAACACAAACAAAATCCAATATTGCTGGAGCGGCTGTTTCAGATGTTGCAGTAGAAGAAAAGAACATGCCAAATAGAAATATAATAATGATTAGTATTCTAGCTGGTGAAATGATAATTTTAATTGTTGGAATTACTTTGTTAATACATATATTCAGAAGATAATTAATTAAATCTAGTTATGATGAGCAATGCAGCTATGTTGTGGACTGGGGGAAAGGATTCTTCTTTGGCTCTTTATGAAGCAAAATTGTTGGGCTATGAAGTGAAAAGTCTAGTTACTTTTGTTCCTCCTGGACCAGAATTTCTTGCTCATCCTATTAGTTTTATGAAATATCAAGCAGAAGCCATAGGTCTTCCACATTATACATTAGAAGTCAATGAGCCATTCAAAGCAAGCTACGAAAGCGCTATTCATTCTTTAAGGGAGAGACATGGAATAGATATATTAATAACTGGCGATATTGCAGAGATAACTGCTGATATTCCGAATGTTAATTCCGAAGTTAAAAATTATCCCAATTGGATAATAGAATGCAGTAAATATTCGGATGTTAAGGTCCTTACTCCGCTGTGGGGTATTGACAGAAGCAAACTTATTGATAGGCTTCTTTCATATAAATTCAAAGTAATCTTTTCTCTTGTAAAGAAGCCTTGGTTTACAATAGGGTGGTTAGGAAAAGAGATAGATAGAAATTCTTTAGAAGAGTTACAGAATTTGAGTATGAAGACTGAACTTGATGTTTGCGGTGAGCAAGGAGAGTATCATACATTAGTTTTAGATGGGCCTTTATTTAAAAGAAGTATTAGCATAGATAAATATTCTAAAGAAATTAAGGGTTCACTAATTTACATAGACATACAAAAAGTATCTCTAAAAAATAAATGAATTTGTCAAAAACCACCCATCACACACGCAGAAATCGTAGATTTCTGGTGTCCTGAAAATCTTCTATGAGAATTCCATTGATAAAATAAGTTTG
>CEPV01032846.1_pt1 | contig 16697 bp, 13 predicted proteins | sample 530451 | NCBI WGS metagenome assembly CEPV01 (sample SAMEA2620097, study PRJEB7988) | marine metagenome | isolation source: saline water (ENVO:00002010), including | reverse complement strand
AGTTTCAGTGTTGGTGAAACAAGTATCCCACGAGGACCAGGCCGAAGGGAAATCGGTCACGGAACACTTGCTGAAAGAGGATTAAGTCTAGTAATCCCTGAGAAACCAGAATTCCCATACACAATTAGACTAGTTTCAGAAATACTGGAATCAAACGGATCATCTTCAATGGCAACTGTTTGTGCAGGATCATTGGCATTGATGGATGCCGGAGTGCCGCTCAAAACTGCCACTGCAGGAATTGCAATGGGACTGATCAGTGATGGTAAAAACCACGTAATTCTTTCAGATATTCTTGGTGATGAAGATCACCTTGGAGATATGGATTTTAAAGTAGTGGGAACTGAAGGCGGAATTACTGCTTTGCAGATGGATATTAAGATCAAGGGACTTAGTCGTGAAGTTGTGGAAAAATCCTTGATGCAGGCCCGAGAAGGAAGGTTGCATATTTTGAATGAAATGGGCAAGGCATTGAAGGAATCTCGTCAAGGATTATCATCTTATGCTCCTCGTTTTATTACTCATAAAATTGCACAGGATAAAATAGGGACTGTAATCGGACCCGGCGGAAAAATGATAAAGAGCATAGTTGATCAAACCGGCGTGAAAATTAATATTGATGACGACGGAATTGTATCAATAATGTCCCGGGACCATAATGCTGTTGATGATGCCTTGGAAATGGTGAGAAATCTGACCCGGACAATTGAAATCGGAGAAACCTATACCGGCCCTGTAAAAAAAGTGATGGACTTTGGAGCGTTTGTGGAAGTTTTTCCAGGTACAGAAGGACTTGTACACATCTCAAATCTGGCTGAAGGCAGGGTTGAAAAAGTGACAGATGTTTGTAAAGAAGGCGATGTTGTCACAGTTAAGGCAACAGGTGTTGACAGAAGAGGAAAAATACAGCTCAGTATCAAAGACGTTTAAATTAATTTAATTTCGGAAATTTAAATACATTGCATCAGAATTAACTGCCTGCAGACACTTGCTACTATAGAAAGTCGGCAGGCAATCCCTCCAATTCTGAACTATCAATTAAATATTTTACAGCAACCGATTTGTTCCAGGTTCAACCAGTTGTAAGGAGCCAGCCGCAATATAGTTTGAGTTTGGCATAATCACAGGATATGTTGAGATGATTTGTCAACTACACCACCCACCTGCTGTAATTTTGCTGCATGAACATTGTAATTACTGACTCAGGTTTGGGAGGATTATCAGTGTGTGCACAACTGATTCACCTCCTCAAGAATTATACTGTTACTGAAAATTCTGATCCGCCCTCCTGCGATATAAAAATCACATACGTAAACGCTGTTCCGTCAAATGATCGCGGCTATAATACAATGTCAGGGAAGCAAGAACAGATTGAAACATTTGAAAAAATCATCAGCAATACTGTACGTTTGATTTCACCTGACAATATTTTTGTTGCATGCGGTACACTTTCAGTATTGTTGAACCAGATGACTCCTCCGGGCGACAAATCAGTTAAAATAGAGGGTATAGTCACTATTGGGATTCACTTGCTTGTGGATAATCTGATAAAATTTCCTAAGGCCAAGGCTATAATCATGGCAACTCCTACAACAGTCAGTAACAACAGTTTCCAGAGAGAGCTCCTCAATAATGGCATAGCTGAAAATCAGATAGTTGCACAGTCATGTCCAAATTTGGCAAGTGAAATTTCGAATGATCCAGAAGGCTCAAAAGTGGAAAAAAGAATTCAGTACTGGGTCAAAAAATCTTTGCAGAAAGTCCATGGAAAAACCACTGACCATTTGATGTTATTCCTTGGATGCACTCATTACAGTTACCATGAAAATATGTTTAAAATGGCATTTATAAATGAAGGATTTAGCAAACTTACTGTGCTGAACCCTAATTATGCCGCAGCAGAAAAACTGAAAAATTATGTTTTAAATGATCAATCTATAAACTCAGTTTTAAAAAACAGCTTTACAATTAATTTCTTAACTCCATATGCAATTCCAGAGCAGGAAAAAATTACAATCAATAAACTTCTTACTACAATTTCACCTGAAACAAGCCAGGCTTTAATAAACGCCCAAATTGTTCCAGAACTTCTTGATGATTGATCAATGACTGAAAAAATTTTGTCTACAAATAATTTAATTTCATGTGTCAAATCATCTTATATGCTGGACTTTATATCTTCAGCCCAAGTCTGGTTTACTCATATCAACCTGTCACTGGTTCCTGATAGTATGATTCCTGACAACGGCTGCATTGCTGATCAATTAATAACATTTTATGACTTAGAAGAATTTCAGTACTGTTTGATCCTGGTTGACAGGAAACGAACTGAGCAGTGGACTGAAAAAAAAGGATCTGTTCCATTTGAGTCATTAATTGAAGTAGAACTACAAAAAAGAAAAAATAATACTCAAATCAATAATCTTAAAAAAAGAGGATGTGTCTGGAAAAATATAATTGGTCCTGAAAAAATTCTGGAAATATTCAAGGAAAATCCAAATTCATTGCTAGAATCTGTTGCAGAAAACAGGAAGGCAGTAATTGTTGATTCTAAAGAGCCATTGCAACTTAAAGTGCTTAAAATACCCAAACCCTGGGGTTATGAAGGATGGTATACCGGAGTTGAAAAACGTGGTGTGGTAAATGTTATCGATAAGTATGGTAAAACTGAACTGCCTTATGCTCTCAATCTGTTTAAAAAACAGATGCTTGCCGATGATTCAGAGTCTTTGATTCTACTCAAAACACTTAATCCAGTTGCTAAAAAGACGATTGGGGACTTGTACTATGAGTTGCATGAAAAAAAATGGGAAGTGTATGTAGTCACAGAAATTGATAAAACTGCATGGCCCTCCGGAACAGGAATTATCAAAGCAGGACTTCATCCGGATAAAATTGAAGAATATAAAATAAAATACGGGAATAATTGGAAAGAAATACTTCTAAGGGAGTTTAAATCAGCAGTTTTTGAATATGAAAAAACTCGTCGACAGATAGATGATACTCAAGAAGAAATTTCAAAAGATCTTCTTGTAAAGGAAGCAAAATTAAGAGATAAAGCCTCTGGTTTTGTCGGTGATTTACCAGTGAAAGTTGGTGATATTATAAGCTTTCCTGTGTTTCAAATACATTCTTTGCGTCATGGCATAAAAGTCGTTGAATTTCAAACTCCTCACTACGAACGCCTGATCCTGATGTTTGCTCAAAAAGTTCTTACTCAAAATAATTGGGACACTGAAGACGCAATCAGTAAAATGGAAACAGAAGTTTATCATCCTCCAAAACTAGATTGCATCCATAATTCAGAGTACTTGAATGTGGAGCGTTTTACTGATTTTCCACAATTTAATTTTGACCGAATTCGCATGGCGCCAAAAAATACTTATGAAGATCAACTGGACGAACGATATCAACTGTTAATTATCATCAGCGGACGGGCTGCAGTGGTTACACAATCAGGTAATTCCATTAATATAAAGAAAGAAGAATCCTTGTTTTTACCTGTGGCAATGAAAAGTTATATTATTGATAATATTGGAAAAAATCAATTGATTTGTTTGAAAGCAACACCAAAATAGCAGATGATCGTTGAAGTCGCCATAAATGTACCAATTCGTAAATGCTTTGATTATTGCTGGCCTGAAGAATTTGAACTGATTCCTGAGGCTGGTTTACAGGTTTTAGTGCCATTTGGCAGACAGAAAAAAGGTGGTGTTGTAGTTAGTGTAAATAAGAAATCCAAATTATCGGAATTAAAATTTATTGAATCACTGGTTGAAGAGAAACCTTTATTTACTGAAGAAATACTTAAACTTACCAGATGGACTTCTGAATACTATTTTTGCGCTTGGGGTGAAGTGCTTAATGCGGCAATCCCAGGCGGACTTTCCTTGAGTCTGAGTACCTCATTTTCCCCTCAAATTTTTCCACTCCCCAGCATAGAATATCTAAGCAAAAAACCATCACAACTTACACGCACTCAACAACACTGGACAGAACAGGAGTGGCTTAAATGTCAACCTGATGAAAAAGATCAAAAGATAATGAATCAATGGCTTAATAATAAGAATGTCCTGAAAAAACAGGTTTTGGCAGGGAAAAAAACAAAACCAAAAATGGAACGCTGGGTACGTTTGCTGAATGAAAAATATTCTAATAAACCAATAACAAGTCGAAAAACCAAACGAAAACAGATACTTGAAATCTTAAACAAAAATTCTGAAATTGGTTGGAGCGAAATACTATGCAGAGTCAATTCACCAGCACAAACACTAAGGAAACTTAAGGATGAAGGGCTTATTGAAGTATTTGAAAAACGTGTTTATCGTCGATTTTTAGATGGAAGTCTGCCAGATATTGAACCATTTCTGGATTTGAACCCCCAGCAGAAATCCGTATTTAATGAAGTATCCGATTCAATAAAATACGGATCATACCGTACTTTTTTACTGGAAGGTGTAACTGGAAGTGGAAAGACAGAAATCTATCTCCATGCCGCAAAAACAGCATGCACCATCGGGAAATCATGCCTTGTACTGGTACCTGAAATTTCTCTCACACCACAACTTGTCAATCGATTCCGATCCCGTTTCGGAGATCAGGTAGCGGTACTTCATAGTGGAATGGATGAAGGTGAACGTTTTGATGAATGGTCAAGAATAAATCAGGGATTGGCATTAATAGTTATTGGTGCAAGAAGTGCGGTCTTTGCACCTATGAACAATTTGGGCCTGATTGTGGTAGATGAAGAACACGATTCTTCATACAAACAAAGTGAGAGCCCTCGATATCACGGACGTGATGTGGCTATTTACCGTGGATTCATTTCAGGTGCTACTGTTTTACTAGGTTCTGCGACTCCGTCACTTGAATCAGCAAACAATGTAAAGATTGGAAAATTTAAACTTTTAAATTTACCTTCACGCGTCCATCAAGGCCTTTTGCCGGAGGTAAGGCTACTGGATATGAAAACAGTCCCAGGACAAAAAGGGAGTCCCTATTTTTCAAGTGAACTCGTAGAAGCACTGCGTCTGCGCCTTAGAAAAAAAGAACAAAGCATATTATTTTTAAATCGTCGAGGCTTTGCACCATTAGTGCGCTGCCCTAAATGTGAGTCTACTTTTACATGTCCAAACTGCAGCCTGAGTCTTGTTTACCACCAAAGCGAAAATCAGATGCGTTGCCATCAATGTGATTTAACGAAACCAATACACGATATTTGTATTGAATGCGAAAGTGAACAGAAACCGCTGATCATTGGTACAGGAACAGAACAAGTTGAAGATAATCTCAGAATATTTTTTCCTGATGCACGAATTTTAAGAATGGACCGTGACACTTTACACGGTAAGCATGCCCTGTCTAGAATGCATAATCAAATTAGCAAACACGAAGTAGATATTGTGATTGGCACTCAACTGGTTACCAAAGGTCATGACTTTCCGGAAGTAACTCTGGTTGGAGTAATTTTATCTGATTTGTCATTGAACATTCCGGATTTCAGGTCCAGTGAAAGAACTTTTCAATTATTAACTCAAGTGGCCGGACGTGCTGGACGGGGTAACAAACCGGGAGAAGTACTGATTCAAACACACAATCCGCGTCATCACAGCTTAATCTGTGCGAAAGAACACGACTCTTTCCAATTTCGTGAAATTGAACTGGAACAGAGAAATAATCTTAGAATGCCACCGAATTTCTCCCTTACCATGATTTTATGCAGCAGTCCTCGTGAAGAACGGGCCGAAATCTTAGCTAGGGAATTAGATAATAAAATCAGAACGATTTTATCCGACAGCAAATTAACTGCCTGTAATAATCTAAATAACTATGATCACACATATTATACTGCCAAAATCGTTGGACCTTTTGAAGCTCCAATAAAAAAATTGCGAAACAGGTTCCGCTGGCAACTGCTGCTGAAAGCAGACAATGTTCGACCTCTCCTGAATTTGCTGCATCTGGTATTTGAAAATCCTCCCGCGACTAAACGTGATGAATTGATCCAAATTGATGTTGACCCACATAATCTGATGTAAAAACAAACTACAAATTCAATTGTTCTTAATTAAATTCAATTAACACATCACAGTGATTGATCCTAGAATGCTGAATATAGCGATTTAAAAAATAAAAAACCATTTTCATAAAAAATTCAATGAATATAACTCAATGGAGCCAGTTAGTTTTGATCTGTATCATGGGAGCGATGTCACCCGGCCCCAGTCTGGCAGTAATTTTACGCAATACCCTTTCAGGAGGCAGGACACAAGGAATAATGTCCGGAATCGGGCATGGTTTTGGTATCACTTTTTACGCTGTCGTCGCTGTTTCCGGTCTTATAGCACTAATTAATACAATTCCTAATTTTTTCAGTGTTGCACAAATAGCCGGCTCTTTTTTCTTAATCTGGATTGGCGGAAAAATGATTTTTTCTTTTTTTAAAAAGGATTATGCTGCAAACGAAAACATGTCATCAAAAAATTCAGTTCATCAGGGCTTTTTAGAAGGCTTCCTGATTGCTTTTCTAAACCCCAAAATTGCTGTATGGCTACTTGCTTTATTCAGTCAATTTGTTAATACTAACGCACTTCTTGCTGAACAGTTTGTACTAGTATCAACTGTGGGGGTTATAGATGCATCATGGTATTGTCTTGTAGCATTTCTTGCTTCATCAGACAGACTTGTAAAAGGACTACAATATAACGCTTCACGTATTGACCTTGGTATGGGTATCTTGCTGATCATTTTAGCTGCAGGAATCCTCTGGAGGGCAGTTCCTCAAATAATATAGACAATATTGTTATGGCAGATATCAGGGAGGCTTTAGAAGAAGATTTTGACCAGATTTGGAAAATATTTCATCAAATAGTCTCAGCGGGCGAAACCTACCCAATTCACCGAAATGCCAGCAAAAAAGAAGCTTATCAAACTTGGATGGAACAGCCTCAAAAAACATATGTCTGTGTAGAAAATAAAAAAGTTTTGGGGACATATTACTTGAAACAAAATCATGGGGGAGGGGGAGGTCATGTATGTAATTGTGGTTATATGGTTACAATGGAAGCCGAAGGAAAAGGCCTGGGAACCATGATGTGTGCGCATTCTCAAAATATTGCCAAAGAACTAGGCTATAAAGCAATGCAATTTAACCTTGTATTGGTAAGCAATAAACTGGCTGTCAGTTTATGGACTAAGCTGGGATTTGATACGGTTGGAAAGATACCTAAAGCATTTGATCACCCTAAAATTGGCTATGTTGACGCTCTGGTCATGCATAAATGGCTTTGATTATTAATTGTTACTTATAATTTGAAAAATAAATTTTCTTTGAAATTTCCTTAAAGAACAATCTTAACCAATTACACAATGCAGATACCGTCACACATGCCGAACTTCTAACGGTTGATAAGCTTTTTCACACCCAGTAATGGATTTCAGTTCCTTAGCATTCCAATTGCGATTGTCCCACGCAATCTCAAATGTTTTCCTAAAACTTTCAGTCAGCATGCGGATTAAGTCCTTTTTGGAATATTTTGGATATATACCAACAGATTGGAGTGAGTGTATTTCACGACGCAAGACCTTTTCATGCGCATAAGGGAAAATTTTTAGAATAAGTGGAATGGAATCTTTGAGTAAAATGGATCCATGCTGCAAAAAGAATCTCTTTGGTTGAGAATTTTTCCCACGAGTAATTCTAACACGCTGAGCGCTGCCAATAATTTTCCTGCCTTCAATTAAAATTTCACATGAAGATGGTTCAGAAAAACAAATATGGGGTTCTGTTTTTTTCTTTTGGGGGGATTTCTTGAGTAATTCAGGATTAAGTCCTAACTTCAGAAAGAAATGTATAAATCCTCTGGCTAAGAACTGGTAATTGTCCAGTATTCCTCCCGGGAATTGACTGTCCAGAACTCCTGCAGCTAATGAATAAGTCAGGTCAAAGCCATGCAAAACAGCTTTTCCACCAGTCATTCTCCGGACAACAGGTATTGAAAGATTTTGACACTCCTGCAAATCAATCAGGGGATCTATTTTCTCATTTTTGCCAAGTGATAATGTCGGGCATTCCCAATCATACAGTCTGAAAACAGGATTTGCATTTTCTACGCATTTATCCAATAAAACCTGATCAGCCGCCATGTTAAAACTTCCGGAGCGAGGAATGTCTTTAATCAGGCGCCAAGTTCGCATTTTTAATTCTAAATCGCTATGACTTAGGATTCAGTAAACTTGATAAATCCATACCTCCAGTCATTTTACCAATTTGCTGACCAAGGGAATTCTGCATGTTTTGCTGACTTTTCCTCATCCCTTCATTGACCGCAGAAAGAATCAGATCCTGAAGAGTTTCAATGTCATCCGCGTCAACAACCTCCGGATCAATTTCGATACTTTTTGCTTCCTGCTTCCCATTGAAAGTCATCTTCACCATTTCGCCACCAACTGAAACTGTAAAAGTCTGTTTTGCCAATTCCTCCTGTTGCTGTTTCATGTTTTCAGAAAGTTCCTGGGCCTTTTTCATAATTTCATTCATATCAATCATTTCTGACTCCCGTTAATAAATCATGTATTGTGATCAAGTATAAGAACATGACTCCTTTATGCGTCTGACAGTTCTATACTTGTTATTTTACTGTTCTTAAATACTGAGAGAATATCTTTAACCAAAGGAAATTCCTTCGCCTTCTTCCGCTTCTGTTCTTTTTCCTGCTCAATTAGTAGCTGATCATATTCGGCAATTGTTTTCTGCGATGTTGCAACATTTGAATCTTCACAGATCAACTTGACAGAGTGACCAGAAATTTCTGAAGCAATATTCTCTAATAATTTTATGCTTTCCTGCGTCAGCATAGTAGCGTAATTACCACTTTTGAATACCAGTTTTAGATCTGGGGCATCCAAACTTTGGGGCACAGCATTCCTGACTATGCTGGCAAGTTTTGAGGAACTTTTTTTAATCTCTTCCGAAAATTTGCACCACTCTTCCGGTGGTTTTTCATGCAGGATTTCACTATTTTGTTTATTTTCCGGATGTCTTTGTTCATCAGCACCTGAAACAAAATTTTGATTTTCAACTGGCACTTCATGTTTCAATTTATCTTCATCAGAATTATCTCCTTGTAGTACCTCAGATTTTTCTACATGAACTTTTTGTTCATCTAAATCTGAAACATTCGATTTTTCCTCGCTGTAACCATGCATTCCCTGAATCTGAGGTTCAGGAACGTCTATATCTTTTCCCTCCAGTTTTTTACCTGGAAGTCCTATTTTTTCTGGCTGCAAAATGTTCTTCATCACGGATGCATCCATTGGAGGTTTTTGTTCAACTGACATGTCTAATGCTGACTGTTGTTTAAATAATTCTGGTTCAGACTCTTTTGGCCCTTTTTCTTCAGATGATTTTTTATCTGTTTCTGGCTGTTTAACCAGCATATCTGAATCAGACTTTACTCCGCGGATATTTTTAATCTCACTGATTATCTCAGGTATTCCAATTAAAGGTTCAACTGACGAAATTTGAAGAATCGCCATTTCAAAGCAGATTTTGGCATGTGCGCTCAGTTTCATCTGTTCTTCAAGATCAAGCAACACGTGAAATATCTGTTGCAACTCATCGGTGCCTGCTAATTTCCCCAAGGACTCAAAGGCTTCCAGATCATCGTAAGAAAGTTCCTGAAACAACGCCGTATTTTTTCCGATAGTTTGCACAATTGAAACAGTTTTAACAGTCTGTAATAAATCTGACAAAATATCATTAACATCGTGTCCGTGTTCCTGAAGTTTCTGAAAAAATTGGAGCGCCTCTGCCTCATTTTTTTTGAGGATTGCCTCTATGAAGGCAAAACGTGATTCTCTATCTAAAATTCCTAGAATTTGTGCTACTTTCTGGTCAGTGGCATAAGTGTCAGTGAAACTGAGAATTTGATCGATTGAAGTAAGCGCATCCCTCATTCCACCAACAGAATTCCGTGCGATCATTTCCAAGGCCTGTCGTGTGATTTCAAGATTTTCTTTTGCAACAACTGTCTCCAGGAAATCTGCCATTTTTTTTATGGGTATTCTTAAAAAGTCATAGCGCTGACAACGAGAAATAATAGTTGGAGGAATCTTGTATGGATCAGTGGTAGCAAAGATAAATTTAACATGGGAAGGTGGTTCTTCCAGAGTTTTCAAAAGCGCGTTAAAAGACTCAAGTGTCAACATGTGTGCCTCGTCAATAATGTATACTTTGTAACGACAACTGGCAGGCACATAATTCACATTTTCACGAAGCTCCCTGATATTCTCAATGCCACGGTTGGACGCAGCATCAATCTCATATACATCTGGTGATGCATTCTGATTTATTTCATGGCAGTTCACACAAGTGTTACAAGGGTCCCCATTGTCAGGATTCAAGCAGTTTAGTGCTCTTGTCAATATCCTTGCAGCACTTGTTTTTCCAACTCCTCGTGATCCTGAAAACAAAAAGGCATGTGCAACCCTGTCGGAAATAACAGCGTTTCGCAAAGTTTGGGCCGCAATTTCCTGTCCAATCAGATCACCAAAGCAAGCTGGTCTCAGCTTACGTGCCAGTACTACATAAGACATTATTGGGATCCTGTTTTAAGAGGAGAGGCTGAGGAATGCGGCACATCTCCAAAATCTTAGTGCTGCTTCCGCTAGGATCTGACACGGTTCGAAATTATTGATTGCGCATCCCCAGCCATATGAAGACTTTTTTAAAGATAATAATTATGCATGAATTTCAGAAACATACTAAATACTAATGTATTTATTTTTTTTTGGCAATTTGTTTTTCAGCACTGCAATAATGTTTATAATCACAGCATTTAACACAAACATATAAATCATCCTGGTGTAACTAAATTTTAGTCAAATATTAATTATTTCAGTTAGTAATTATTCACAAAGTCAACAATTATTGTTAGACTAGCTTTTTGAATAATTGAATTTTTTTAGGTTTTTTGAGTTAGTTATGGCTAAATGGTTGTTGGTTTCTGATATAGTTCAATTACTGCAAGTTCCGGAGGCAACCATTTATCGATGGATTCGACAGGGTGATATTCCATGTGTTGTCCGTAGCGGGAAATATTACTTCAAGCAGTCCACTCTTTTTTCCTGGGCTGAATCAAAGCATATACATATACATGAACATTTTCTTGAAAGGCAAAAGAACAAAAAGCAAATTAACCCCTCCAAGTTCCAGCTAATAGAAGCTCTTAAGACAGGTAAAGTGTTTCATGATGTTCCTTCTGCATCTATCGAAATTTTATTCCAAGAAGTTTCGTCGAGAATGGATCTCCCTCAATCAGTTAAAGTTTGTTTAACAGAACAATTGCTCCAAAGAGAGAAAATTTCTTCAACGGGAATTGGCAAAGGTTTTGCCATACCTCACCCAAAAACTCCTCTGGGACAGCAAATTAATCAATCTGTTGTGGGCACTTTTTATTTGCATTCTCCACTGGATTTCAACGCACCGGATGGTCTGCCCGTAACAGTAGTTTTTGTGCTTTTGAGTACAGATTCTGTTCATCATCTTCAACTTCTCTCCCAACTGGTTCGATTACTTGGAAATTCAAGCCTTAATGACATGCTCAACCGCTCACCTTCATTAGAAATTTTAGTTGCTCAATTTGAAAAAACACTGGCATAAACAATTTAGGCTCTTCCTTTCACGAAGCTTTGCAGGTTCTGATTCTAATCTTCTTTCAAGATTTCAAGCAGTGTCCGCACGAGAATCTATTGTAATGATGACCGCATCTCTTGTAATTGGACTTATCTGTGGGGTTTTTGCAGTTGGACTTAACTGGAGTGTACATACGCTAAGACATTACATCACAGAATTAGAATTGGGCTGGAGCAGCATTTTTATACCTGCTCTGGGAGCAGGTATTGCCGTTTATCTGGTACGCTCGCTTATACGTGATTCTGCAACTCATGGTGTTTCAGATGTTATAAAGGCTATGGCATTGGGCTCAGAAATTTTGAGAAGGCGTATGATCCATTCCCGATTTATCGGCAGTTTGCTTACTATAGGCACTGGTGGATCAACTGGTCTGGAAGGTCCTATAGTATCCATTGGTGGGGCTGTTGGCTCAACACTTGGTCGCTGGATGGAAATGAACGAACGTCACAAAAAGCTTCTTGTAGGGTATGGGGCCGCAGGTGCAGTTGCAGGTATTTTTAATGCTCCGCTTACGGGTTTAATTTTTTCATTGGAAATAATTATAGGAGAATGGACATATTTGACTATTCTGCCAACTATCATTGCTGCTGTTTCCGCTACAGAAATCAGCCGCTTTATCATGGGAAACAAAATCGCCTTTTATCAAGAAATTGCCGGATTTTCCATAACTTCCTTACTTGCCTGTTTTGTTCTTGGAGCATTAACAGGTGTGATCTCAATATTGTTTGCAAGGAGCCTGCAGTTATGGGAAAAAATATTTTCCAAGATTTCTGAAACTTTCTGGATACGAGCTGCAATAGGCGGTTTGACAGTTGGTGCAATGGGATTTTTTATGCCCGAAGTATTGTCTGAAGGATATGAAGTTACACAATCATTTTTGACAAACAACATAAGACCTGAACTAGGCTTTGTACTGCTTTTTGTGCTGATAAAGTTTCTTGCTTGCGGCATCACACTGGGAAGTGGCGGCATAGGAGGCGTGTTTGCACCAAGCCTTGTGATTGGAAGTGGAGTTGGATTAGCTTTTGGAATGTTTCTTCATTTACTTCCGCTGGATGGAGTTGCAGAGGATGCCGCATTTGCTTTAGCAGGTATGGCTGGAATGGTCGCAGGGGTAATGCATGGCCCGCTAACCGGAATATTCCTGGTTATGGAATCAACACGAGGATATTCCATGATATTGCCACTTATGCTGACTGCAAGCAGTGCCATGGTGGTAAGTTCGTTTTTTGAAAAAGGCTCTGTTTATACTCAACCGTTAATTAAACAGGGCAGTTTGTTCAGGCGTGGAACTGATAGATACTTACTGCACCATCTGAACATTGTGGATATTTTGGACAAAGATTTCATTACGATTCGTGAAGATTTACTGTTGAGAGATTTCGTTGACGAATTTAAGAAAGCACATCGAAACTATTTTCCTGTCCTGAACAATAAGCAGCAATGTGTAGGTGTTGTATTTCTGGATGACATGCGTCCTCATCTTTTCGACACAGGTTTATATGATCTCGTCACAATGGGTTCAGTCATGCGTACCCTGCCCGCAATAAATATGAATGAGCCGATAAACTCAGCACTAAACAAGTTTGAAACCTCAAAAGCCTGGTCTTTACCGGTGGTAGAAGGAGACAAGTTTTTAGGAATGCTTTCTAAATCAACACTTTTCGATCATTACAGGCGGGAACTGCAAATTCAGGAAATTTAAAAAAAAATCATGAATCACTTGTAATTTTTTCCTTTTAACATAACTTTACATAACCCTGTTTGATTTCATAATATAAAAGGGACCGTTAAAACAACATTGTACTGAAAAATTTTCCCAAACTCTAATTTCATATAAAACGAATTATGAACAAGTCAGAATTAATAGAAGAATTAGCTGAACGCACAGGGTATAGCCCTAAATTAACGGACAAGACAGTACGTATATTTTTTGACCGCATAAAATATGCGCTCAAAGTCAATGATAAAGTTGAGATCCGTGGGTTTGGTTCTTTTAATCTGAAAAAATATAAAGGTTACACAGGAAGGAATCCTAAAACCGGAGAAACAGTTGAAGTTAAACAAAAACAGCTACCTGTGTTCCGGACAGGCAAGGATTTACGAAGTCGCGTTAACAAGTAACGATCTGTTCAGGAATCCTGAACAGATTCTTCAGGCACTTGGTCCAGCAAATCGGTGAATCTCTGAGGAGGGTTAATCAGGTCGGTTATCTGAACCGCATTTTTACCCTTGTAAGCACCTTGAGTTGCAAAAAATTTAAGCTTTTCCTGAACCAGAACCTTTAAAGGTTTGTCCTGATCCTGATCAAGTAGTATACGGTCACCTGATTGCAAACTTAAGAAATGCCTCAGGGTCATGCGGGCTTCACCGAGAGCAACCTTGACGCCTACTTTTGAGTTACGCAGATTTTCCTCAAGACGACTTACATTGATGGCATTGACCTCCTCATCATAACTAGATTTTCCAGCTTCGATCCGAGTCCTTACCGGATCAAGCATTGCATAAGGAAGACAAAAACTCATTGTATACGGGACACGATTGATCTCAACATCAAATGTAGTGCTTGCCACAACTTCCTCTGGAGGAACAATGGCCGTAAATTTTGGATTAATTTCAATTCTCTCAAAAAATGGTTCCAGCGGAGTCAGGCTTTTCCAGGCTTTTCCCAGATCATCTAGTGCACCGTACACAACTTTGGTAAGCATCCTGATTTCAATTCCAGTAAATTCTCGTTTCGGAGGTGGATTTTCAAACCAGCCATTACCTCCAAATAACAAATCGATCAGGATGTGTACCAGATGATGCTCAAATACAAATAGGGAGTGACCTTGCAGAGGGTTCATTCCAAATATAGTCATTGAAGCCGGTGCTGAAATGGCTTCAAGATAATCCCGGAAGCTGACTAACTCTGTTGCACGCCTTGTGATTGTAACAGGGCGTCTTACATGATGTGAAAATGTTTGTCCAAAATTTCGTGCAAAGCGGTCATAAACGGCTTCCAATCCCGGCATCCGGCCTCGAATAACAGGCGCTTGGTGCCCCAGTTCGAATGGCAGTACCTGAACTTCATCGTTTTCAAACAAGTTCAGTTTTTTATCCTGTTCATCCGAGATCCGTTTCAAGATAGTATTCAATTCATTTTTCGACTGAGACATTATAATATTAAATTTAATAGTGAAATTAGGAGTTCTTGTTTATCTTGAAAATAATGAAGAACAAGTCCTGATGATTCACCGTAATAAGAAAGATGAACATCAGGGGCTCTGGTTAGCTCCAGGCGGTAAAGTTGAACCAAACGAAGCTCCTTATGAAACCGCAATTAGGGAAATGCTGGAAGAAACTGGTCTGCAAATTAAGGACCATGAACTTCGGGCTGTTCTCTCTTTCCCTGATGATGGAGACTCACCATTTGGTGATGAATGGCATGTTTTTGTATTTTACTCAAACAGTTTTTCAGGAACACTCTCAGAAAACTGTCCTGAAGGTAAGCTTGAATGGGTTCCTAAAAACACTTTGACTGAGCTTGCAACATGGGAGGGAGACCGAATCTTTACCCCGAAAATATTTAATCCCGGATGTTTTTCAGCTAAATTCCTTTATTCCGGAAATACTTTATTGGGCTATTCATTTTCAGGCACAGCCGAAGAATTTTGTTAAATCAGCCTGAAAAAACAGACAGGAAAATTACTGAGATGATTTGCACACAGTTCCGTTTTTTTATACTTGTCTTATTATTTCTCCTGGTCCTTTCAGGCTGTAAAGTTCAGGTGCGTTATCCTTCAGAATTCCCGTCAAAAACAGTAATTACAAATGAAGAAATATTCTGGTTTTGGGGGCTGATAGGAGAAAAAAATTATGAAGTTAATGATCTTTGTCCCCAAGGTCGTGTGTATGAGGTGAGAATTTACAATACTATCCTCCAAAGTACATATACAATGTTATCACTTGGCATTTACAGTCCCCGTACTGTGGCTATCGTCTGTTCAATTCGCGGAGAATAATATCCTTAATAATTTGTGAAATCAGAATTAAAATTTCATTTGTTCTGTTTCCTGATTATTTGAATCCTCCATTCAATTATCTCCTCACTTTTTACATATCTAAACAGATATAATTGCAGAGGAACCTAAGTCCTGACAAATTTTTATTTTGTGGGAGCAAAACAAATCATGCCATAGTTTAGTAATGTGATTCTTCACTTCTGATTATTTTCTTAATTACATAAGCGAATCTTATTAAGTGCATCAAAACAAATTTATTATTAAATTAATATAATTTAAGTAGAATCTGTTTTTATGAATTACACTCTTTGAGAGAAAAAAATCTGAATGTACAAATAGTAATTTTGAAAAATGTGTTTATTCCTTTTTTATTAATATTCATGACGCATCCATAATCTCGTTAAACTTTTTGCTAGATTAAATCTCATATCCTTTATGAAATCGAAATTTCAAGTAGTGGTAATAGGAGGTGGTGTCGTTGGCTGCAGCGTTGTGTATCACCTTACTAAATTTGGCTGGAAAGACGTGGTACTGCTGGAGCGTTCTGAATTGACATGTGGTTCCACATGGCATGCAGCAGGAGGAATGCACACAATAAACGGTGATCCAAATGTGGCAAAACTGCAGCTCTACACCATAAATCTTTACAAGGAAATTGCAGAATTTTCAGGACAGGATATTGGTCTGCACATGACAGGGGGTATCTTGCTGGCGTCAACTCAGGAACGTTTCGACTGGCTGAAAAGCATTCATGCCAAGGGTCGATACCTGAACATGGAAACCGAAATAATCAGCCCCACTGAAGCAAAAAAAATTATGCCTTTGATAAACCCTGAACATTTTGTAGGTGGCCTTCATAATACGTATGAAGGCCATTTGGACCCCTACGGAACAACATGGGCTTATGCCAAAGCAGCCAGAAAACGGGGTGCTGAAATATATCAACACTCAAGAGTTACTGACCTTAAGCTTGACCGGGAAGGCACCTGGCGGGTTTT
>CEPV01045742.1_pt1 | contig 16736 bp, 20 predicted proteins | sample 530451 | NCBI WGS metagenome assembly CEPV01 (sample SAMEA2620097, study PRJEB7988) | marine metagenome | isolation source: saline water (ENVO:00002010), including | reverse complement strand
CTGCTGAAATGGTTAAAATGATTAAGCAGGAGGTAAAAAAGAATAAGTATGTCAGCGTCAGCGAATTTTTCCGCGCTCTTTTACGTAATTATGAAGAAGAAGGTAAATTATTAGCTGAATTGGAAGCAATTGATAAAGAGTTTGATACTGGTAAGGGCAAAATTCTGAATTCTTTAAAAGATTTGAGATAAATTAAGAAATTAAAGAGGATAATTTTATGAAAATTTTATATTCTTCTAAGTTTATTAGAGGTTATAAAAAGTTACCAGATGAAGCTAAAAAATTAGCTGAAAAAAAAGAAAAAGTTTTTCGCCAAAATCCATTTAGTCCTGAATTAAAAACACACAAACTTCACGGAAAATTTAAAGGAAAGATAGAAAAATACTGGTCTTTTTCTATTGGTTATAAATATCGGATTGTTTTTAGATTTACAGATAAAAATACAGTCCGTTTTTATTTAATTGGCACTCATCGGATTTATCAATAATCAAACTCTGCCGGGATGGTTGGGGGTATTACAACAACTTATCTTGGTTTTCTGGGTAGGGAATTCCAAGGTGAGCGTAGGCTAGTTTGGTGGCGGTTCGGCCGCGCGGCGTCCGGTCAAGAAAACCCATTTGCAAAAGATAGGGCTCATAAACATCAGCAATTGTTTCAGTTTCTTCCAGAGTGGCGGCCGCCAAGGCCTGTAAACCAACTGGTCCACCACTAAATTTTTCAATAATGATTTTAAGCAAACGGCGGTCAGATGGCTCTAGTCCATATTGGTCAATTTCCAGCATTTTTAGGGCTTCTTGGGCTGTTTGTTGGCTAATAACCCCATCAGCTCTGACTTGGCTGTAATCTCGAACTCTTTTGAGGAGGCGATTGGCTACCCGGGGTGTTCGGCGGGCTGATTGAGCAATAGTTTTTAAGGCTTCATTCTGGTCTATGCTGATTTTTAAAATTTCAGCTGAACGGGCAATAATTTTTTCAATATCTTCCTGATTGTAAAAATCAAGACAATAAGTAGCGCCAAATCGGCTTCTTAAAGGCGAGGAAATTAATCCAGTTCGAGTAGTCGCTCCAATAAAGGTAAAGCGGGGCAATTCTAATTGTAAGGTCCGAGCTGAAGGTCCTTTGCCAATGATAATATCCAGAATAAAGTCTTCCATGGCTGGATAAAGAGTTTCTTCAATAGTTTTATTTAATCGATGACATTCATCGCAGAATAAAATATCTCCGGGTTGGAGATTAGTTAGAATAGAAGCCAAATCACCCACTTTTTCAATAGCGGGTCCTGAAGTTATTTTAATATTAGCATTCATCTCTTTGGCAATAATATGGGCTAAACTTGTCTTACCTAGCCCACTGCTGCCATGTAAAAGCACATGCTCAATGCCTTCATTCCTTTTTTTGGCCGCTTCAATCAAAATTTTAAGATTTTCTTTGATTTTTTGCTGGCCCATGTATTCATCAAAAGAGCGGGGACGAAGAGTTGAATCTAAATAGCGATCTTCATTCAATTGTTCGGGGTTTGATAAATTACTTGACATTTTTATAATATTTTGCTATTATTTGAATAAAGCTGTTTTTAAGGCAGCTTTTAAATACACCATAGCCCTTACTAATCTGTAGGCAATAAGGACTCGTTTTTTATAAATAGAGTTCGATGGGGGTTTTCTCTTAGTTTTTGGATATTTTGGTTCCGACTGGAATATTCCTCGGAAAGACCTTTTCTCTCTGTTCTCAGGCAGAGAGTCGTTGCCTACAGGTTAATCAGGGCTATGGTGTATCAACCAGTAGTTACTCTTTCTACTTCATCTAGGCTGGTTATACCCTTTAAAGCGTTAAGCAAGCCATCTTGGTATAGAGCAACCATTCCTTTTTCTTTAGCTAATTTTTCTAGTTCAGTTGGGTTAATTGAATCTCGAATTTTTTGTTTTATCTCGTCATCAGCTGTTAGAATCTCAAAGATAGCCATTTGACCTTGATATCCTCTTTGATTACATTCTTTGCACTTACCTGGTTGATAAAGTTTAATTTGTTTAATTCCTTGTTTATAAGAAGCAGGGATTTTTTTAAGTTCTTTTTTGATTTGAGCTAGAGTTTCTGCAGGTATTTTTATTTCTTTTTTACATTTTTGACAGAGTTTTCTGACTAATCTTTGGGCAACAATTGCCCGTAAAGAAGAACTAATATCATCGGCCTTAATGCCCAAAGTATTTAATCTTTGGATTGCTTCTACGGCGCTATTAGTGTGAAGGGTGGTTAAAACCAAGTGGCCGGTTAAAGATGCCTGAATAGCTGCTTGAGCGGTTTCTGCGTCTCTAACTTCACCGAGCATGATAATGTTAGGATTCTGTCGGAGCAGGGCTCTAAGAGCTTCAAGAAAGGTATAGCCTTCTTCTTTGTTTATCTGAGTCTGGATGATTCCTTTAAGACGGTATTCAATCGGATCTTCAATCGTAAAGATTTTAACTTCAGGGCGATTAAGTTGGTTAAGGATTGAGTAAAGAGTGGTTGTTTTTCCAGCGCTGGTCGGCCCCGTAACAAAAATAATGCCATTAGGCGATTTAATCGCTTTTTGGATAATTTTTAATGATTCTTTTCGCAAACCTAATTCTTCTAAAGTTAATATTCCAATATCTGACCGGAGCAATCGGATAATGACCGATTCGCCATAGCCGCTAGGGATAACCGATATTCGCGTATCATATGATTTCCCATCAGGATAATCTATCTTAAAGCGACCATCTTGGGTTCTTTGATGGACTTCAATATCCATACCAGCTAATTCTTTAATCTTGGCCACAACGGACAAGAATAATTCTTTAGGAATTTGAGCTATTTCTTCAAGGGCGCTATCTATCCTTAATCTAATTTTGAAAATATTTTCTTCTGCTTCTAAATGAATATCAGTTGCTTTCATATGCAGGGCGGCTACAGCAAGCCATTCAACCAAATCTTCCATTTTAACTTTATCAAGTTTTTTCTGGGTTTTCTTGTCACCCAGCACTATAGATTTAGCCCAGGTAATCATTCTATCAGTTATGATCAAGGCTCGAGTAAGCATGGACATAATTGATTGGCCGTAAAGTTGTTCAATGTATTGAGGAGAGCCAATGACTCTTTGTAATTCTTCCATAGAAGTGGTTCCTTCAACTATTCTTAACATGGCGTCCTGCATGAGAGTCATCATGCCTTGTTGCATCGCTTTAGCCCGGAGTTCAAATGAAGTGCCTTTTTCAAGAATCATCTTTTCAATTGCCTGACTAACAGTAAAAAATTCAAAAATACCAATTCGGCCCTGATAGCCTAAGCCATGGCACTTAGGACATCCCTGAGGTTTGTAAAAAGTAGATATTTTTCTAGGAATATCAATACCTGTTTTAGGCGAGATCAAAGAAAAAATCTTTTTAGTATCTTTGATCATCTGATCAGAAGGATTATAGGGTTTTTTGCAATAGGGACAAAGCCTTCTAACTAATCTTTGAGCAATAACTAAATTAAGCGTTTGAGGAATAAAAGCCGGCTTAACCCCAATGTCGATTAAACGCGGTACGGCACTAGCCGCGTCATTGGCGTGAAGAGTAGAGAAAACTATATGGCCGGTTAAGGCAGAATGAACGGCGATATCAGCGCTTTCTTTGTCTCTAATTTCGCCGACCATTAAAGTATCAGGATCTTGACGAACAACTGTTTTTAAAACCTTGGCAAAGGTTTGTCCTTTGCGTTTGTTAATTTGGGTTTGAGTAATTCCTTTTAATCTATACTCAATTGGATCTTCAACTGTAATAATTTTATTCTCCGGTTTATTAACATATTCTAAACAAGCATAGAGAGTAGTGGTTTTACCTGAGCCGGTTGGTCCGGTGGTTAAAACCATGCCATTGGGCCGGGTGATTTGCATTTTAGCCAGTTCAAATAATTCGGGTCTAATGCCTAAGTCAGGCAGATTTAATTCAACTATGCCCAATCCTAAAAGACGTATCACAATACTTTCTCCATAGCCCGTAGGCAGAACTGAAACCCTCATGTCAATATCCTGAGATTTTTTATCGCCTAAAATTCTAATAGTAAAACGGCCATCTTGACTAATATCATGAACATTAATAATCATGTCTGACAGGGTTTTAACCCTGGAAAGCAGGAAACGATATGATTTTGTTGGGAAAATAGTTATCTCTTGAAGTAATCCATCAATTCGGTAGCGCATTTTAATGCCTTTTTTGCCCGGTTCAAAATGAATATCCGAAGCCTTCATTTTAATTGCTCCGGCTACAATAATAGAAAGAAGACCGGTAGTTGATAAATTGCTAATGGTCTTTTTAAGATCTTGAATGGTTTTAAGAGATTTTTCAAATTCTTCTAATTCTTCTTTCTGAATAGTTAAAATGCCCCTAATCGAGCTAGATTTAGGGGCGGTTAATTCGTAGCGCTGCCAACCTATTTCTAAACTTGTTAAAGAGACAATAAAGAATTTGCATTCAAAACCTTGACGCTCGAGTTGTTCAATAATTTCAACTGTCTGAGGATTGTCAGGATTCCTGACGGCTAAACGTAATATTTTGCCATATTTTCTAATGATTAATGCTTCTCCTTTTTGAGCAGTTTCTTTGGGCAAGATGGCCAGGCTATCAGAGTCAATCGCGGTCATAGCTAAATTAATATAGGGCAAATCAAGCTCTTGAGCTAATCGCTTAGCAGACGTTTCTTCTTCTTGGCGTTTGATTAAGGTTAACTTTTCTTCAAGTTTTTTAGTTTTAACTTTGGGGTTAACTAAAGGCATCTTAATTTAATTGTATGCTATTTTAATCCCAAGGTCAAACAAGATAATATGTTTTGTCTTGTTAGATTGGATGTAGTATGATTAGAATGTAGGGGATGAGATATGGAATCTAAAACTTTAGAAGTTATTAAAATGTTGATTGATAAATAAAAAAGACGATGAATAAATCTTATAATTATATTTTTGTTGATGAATCAGGCGATCCAGGAAAACTATTTAAAATTAATTCTGGCGGAAAAAGGGTTGCAACGGGCGCGAGCTTATATTACATACTTTCTGCTGTTTGTATTAATTCTCGCCAGTTGTTTTTGTTAGAAAACATGGTAATGGAAATAAAAAACAAATTTGGCTATAAAAAAGAAATTAAAAGTACTGATGTTTCTTTGAGTTTATACAAAGCGCTCCTAAATATTATTAATAAACTTGATATCAAGTTTATTATCGTCTCATTGATAAGAAAAAGTATAAAGGGAAATTTGCGGCGCCTGGTAGAAAAAACCATAATGTTTTTGATGAATATAATTTGGTAAAACTTGTTAATTTGGCAGTAAGGAAATCAAATTTTCTTGATGTGGAAGTTGTGATTGATAGGGCGGATAGGAGATTATTGGACGGCAATTTTGAGAACTGTGATAATTATTTAAAAAAAAGAGTGAACACAAAAACAATACAAAGAATCAAACATGTTACACATGTAAACTCGGAATATGTTAATGCGATGCAAATGTCAGATTTGATAAGTGGAGCGATTAAGGAGTATTTTACGAAAAGGAATATAGATCTAAAGAAAGTTATAAATAAGCGTTTGTTGGTAAAGATTTTTTGAATAAACAAAAAAGCGGGCACCCACACCTGGGACACGCTCTTTATATTAAAAGTCTATCAGATTATTATTTATTGTCAATAGCTAATTTATCAACAGGGGAAATGAATAAAAAGCATTAAGGAATCTTTTATAAAAATTGCCAAAGCATATGAAATCTGAATTGTTAGAAATTATTACAAAAAATACTGAACAAACGCAAAAAGCGGCCAAGGTTTTAGCTCAAGAAATACTTAATCAATCCGAACAAAGAAAAGAGGCTTTGGTCATTGGATTAGAGGGTGAATTGGGCAGCGGCAAAACAACTTTTGTCCAAGGATTGGCGAAAGGCCTGGGAATCAAAGATAAGCTTACCAGCCCCACTTTCGTAATTATGAAAAAATACAAACTGCGAACTACGAGCTACAAGATACGAGCTACGAACTTTTATCATATTGATTGTTATCGGATTAAATCAAGAGATTTATTAGATTTAGATTTTAAAGAAATTATTAAACAGCCAAAAAATGTGATTATCATAGAATGGGCCGAGCGAGTTAAAAAGATTTTACCCCAAGACACGCTTTGGATTAAATTTGAGTATCTAAATTTAAACGAAAGAAAGATTACTTTATGAAAACTTTAGTTATTATTGACGGTAATGCTTTAATCCATCGGGCGTATCATGCTTTGCCGCCTTTTAGAACTAAGCAAGGTCAATTAGTTAATGCCGTTTATGGATTTACTTCCATTCTTTTTAAAGTAATTCAGGATTTAAAGCCAGACTATTTAGTGGCTACTTTTGATTTAGCCGGACCGACATTTCGCCATGTAGAGTATCAAGATTACAAGGCTAAGCGGGTTAAGCCGCCCCAGGAATTATACGATCAGATTCCGTTAATCAAAGAAATAGTTAAAGCTATGGATATCCCTATTTATCAAAAAAAAGGATTTGAAGCAGATGATTTTATTGGCACGATTGTGGGTAAGGTAGCTAAACAAAAAATTAAAAGTATTATTATCACCGGTGATTTAGACACTCTTCAATTGGTTAATAAAAAGACAGAAGTCCATATTTCAAAAGGCGTTAAGGGGTCAACTATCTATGACCGAGTTGCAGTTAAGAAACGTTATGGCTTGAGGCCAGAACAATTAATTGATTTTAAAGGACTTAAAGGCGATCCTTCTGATAATATCCCTGGTGTGCCCGGTGTTGGCGAAAAAACAGCTGCTGAGTTAATAAGGAAGTTTAGCAGTTTAGAAAATCTTTATCAGTCTTTAGGAACCAGCAATTTAAACCCTAAACTAAAAGCTAGATTATTGGAGTATAAAAAAGAAGCTTTTTTCAGTCAGTATTTAGTAACTATTAAAAAAGATGTACCGATTGAATTTAAGTTAAAACAATCTTATTGGGGCAAATTTGACCGTTCTCAAGTGAATAAATTATTGGGGAAATTGGAATTTAAAAGCTTAATCCAAAGATTGTCTATACTGCAATAGCCAATTTCAAGCAGCTAGGTGACAGTTTCTATTGAATGTGATAAAATGAATGCAGAAATAATTAATAAAGTATATGATTAGTGAACTAAAAAGCAGCCATAAGAAAAACGAATTGATTTTGATAGTTGAAGACGACAAGTTTCTGCGAGAGCTTTTAGTTCGTAAAATAAAAGACGAGGGGTTTAAGCTATCAATCGCCGTTACTGGACAAGAAGCTTTGGCCAAGGCTAAAAAAGACCGGCCTCAACTGATTTTATTGGATTTGATCTTGCCTGGTATGGGTGGTTTTGAAGTTCTGGAACAGATTAGAATAGATCCTCAGATTAGTAAAATTCCAGTAATCATTTTAAGCAACATAGGAGAGGAAAGAGAGGTAGAAAAAGGTATCCAATTGGGGGCAAGTGGATATTTAATCAAAGCTCATTTTACACCTGATGAAATTATTCAAAAAATTAAACAAGTCCTGGATAAAAAAGATCTCTAAAATGTTCAGTCCAAAAACCAAGCTTATGCTAATCTTTAGCTGTTTGCTCTTAGCCTTAGGGCTAATTTTTGTTTGGCATCAGTCTGAACGGATAACTGAAATAAATAATCAATCAATTGAACAAGTTAATCAGCCGGTCTTAGGGCAAGCTAATCCTTTAAGCGGGATGGCTTGTCAAAATCATCAAAGACGTCCTTTAGCCGTGGTCTTGGCTAGTGACCCAGTGGCTCGTCCTCTGGCTGGATTGAGCCAGGCTGATTTAGTCATAGAGATGCCGGTGATCACCGGGAGTATTACCAGAATGATTGCTTTCTATATTTGCCAGTCTCCGGAGGAAATTGGCTCCTTGCGCAGCGCTCGTCATGATTTTGTCCCCTTGGCTTTAGGATTTGATGCCATTTTTGTCCATTGGGGAGGCTCTCATTTTATTCTTGATCAATTAGATGCCGGCATCATTGATAATATTGACGCCTTAAAAAATCCCTATAATGCTTTTTATCAGAAAAATACTATTCCTCAGCCTCATAATGGATTTACTACAATGGAAAGACTACTCAAGGCTGCCCAAAAGCTAGGTTATCGATTAGTTAATCAATTTGAAGGTTATGGTCATATTCAAGAAGAGCTTAACCAGGAACAGACAAGTCGAGTTTTGAGAATTGGCTATAGTTATCCATACAATATATCATATCAGTATGAGCCGGCCACTAATTCATATTTACGCTATCGAACTAATTTAAAAGAAATAGACCGGAACAATAATCAGCAGATTGAGGCAAAGAATATTGTAGTGATGAGAGTTTTTTCAAAACAAATTGAAGGTCCTTATTACAATGATTTAGATTTAGAAGGCAGTGGCCTCTGCCAGATTTATCAAAATGGGCAGGTGATTCCCTGTTTGTGGCAGAAAAGCGAAAAAAATCCAGCCAGTAAACTTAAATTTTTAAATAAGGATACAAACAAGGAAATACCTTTTGTGGTTGGCCAAACTTGGATAGAAATAGTTGAGCCGAACCAAGAAGTAACTTGGGAATAATTATGATTATTTTACTTTATGGTGAAGATACTTTTCGCCAGCGAGAAAAATTAAATGAAATTATTGAACAGTATCAGGCCAAACATCAGAGTGGTCTTGATTTGATGCGTTTTAGAGAAGAGGATTTAAACTTTGATAAATTTAGGCAAAAAGTTGAAGTAGTTTCTATGTTTGATGAAAAAAAACTTATTGTTCTAGAAAATCTTTTTAATAAAAAGGATTTCCAAGAAGATTTTTTTGAGTATCTTAAAAAAAGCAAACTCAAAGATAATCAAGATATATTGGTAGTTATCTATCAATCAGGCAAATTGCCTCAAGCTGATTTTAAGCGACGAGTAAGCATGTCCGAAGAATTTTCTCCTTTGGACAATCTTGCTTTAGCTAGGTGGGTTAAAAAAGAGGTGGACAAGAATAAAGTGAGTATCAGCCAAGGAGCAATTAGGAAGTTAATTATTTATACAGGTAATGATTTATGGCAAATTAGTAATGAATTAAATAAGCTGATTGATTATAAGAAAGGTCAATTGATTGATGAACAAGATATAGATTTATTAGTTAAAGCTAAAATAGATACAAATATTTTTAAAGCGATTGATGCTTTGGCTCAACGGGATAAAAAAACTGCTTTTCGTCTTTTACATGAGCATCTTAGTCAGGGTGATAACGAAATCTATTTGCTTTCTATGTTTATTTATCAATTACGAACATTACTTAGATTAAAAGATTTAACAGAAAAAGGAACTCCTTTTTATAATTTAGCCAAACAAAGCGGGCTCCATCCTTTTGTGGTTAGAAAAAGCGCTCAGCAATTAAAAAACTTTAGTTTGGACCAATTAAAAAGGATTTATCAATATTTGATGAAGATTGACTGGGAATTAAAAACAGGCCAGATAGATGGCCCGACTGCGTTAGATTTATTAATAGCAGAAATATAGATTGTTATTTTGTTTTACCAACTTGTTTAACTATTTGTTCAAATATTTCTGGATGTTTTTCAGCTAATAGAGCTAATATTTTTCTATCTATTTCAATATTAGCTTTTTTTAATTTATTAATAAACTGACTATAAGTTAAGCCGTGCATTCTAGAGGCGGCATTGATTTTAATGTTCCAGAGTCGACGAAAATTCCGCTTTTTTGTTTTACGGTCTCGATAAGCATAAGTCCAAGCATGTTTAAGGGCATCTTTAGCTAGGCGATATTTAGATTTACGCCCCCATTTGAATCCCTTAGCTTGTTTAATGATTTTTTTTCTTCGTTTGTGAGCGGTAGTACCTCGTTTAACTCTAGTCATATTAAAGATGTGGTAATATTTTTTTAATTCTTTTTCTATTAACTGAGGCTAATTGGCTTCCTTTCCTTTTTGCCCTGGTTTTGCTGCCTGATTCTTTAGCATTAAAATGGCCTTGATGAACAGGCCGGTGGATTATCTTTTTTCTTTTTGTAATTTTAATTCTTTTTAATAATGCTTTTCTTGTTTTAAGTTTGGTCATTGTTTTGTTATTACTACGCCTAATCCTCTGTGCTGTTTTTTAATCTCTTGTTCAATTTTTGTTTCTAAAGGAATTAATTCAATAAACTGGATTAACTTTTCTTTAGCAACTTGAATTAATCCTTTTTCTCGACCGCGTAGAATTAATTCTATTTTAACTTTGTGTCCTTGTTCTAGGAATTTTTCTGCTTGTTTAGCCTTAAATTCTAAATCGTGTTGTCCAATGCGGAAGCTGATTCTGACACCTTTAGTTTCTGTTCTTTTCTGTTTAGATCTTTGGGTTTTTTCTTCTTTTGATTTCTGATACTGATATTTGCCATGGTCCATAATTCGACAGACTGGTGGTCGCGCCTGAGGAGCTATTTCTATCAAATCAAGCCCTTTTTCATTAGCCATTTTAATTGCTTGACTAGTTTCAACAATGCCTAAATTATTGTTTTTTTCATCAATTAATCGGATAGGGCTGACTTTAATCCAGTGGTTGATACGGGTTCTAGGAACGAATTTTTTTTTGAAAAACCTTTTCTTGTAAATAGATTTCCTTTTATTTTATTAGTGGAGATGGGGGGATCGAACCCCCGTCTAAAAGTCATTGTTTAACAATTCTACAAGCTTAGCTCGATTTAATTTGAGGAATTAAGAACTGAAAAATCAAGCAAAAAATTCTTAACCCTTATCTCTAAAGTTTTGGCAAAAAAGCGAGATAATTTAATTGCCTATTCTGAAAAATTGACACCCGAGACTCCCTATCAGAAATCAAGAGATTGGATGGCTACCGAACTTAAGCAGTAGCAAAAGCTAAATTAGGTTTAGCAGTTGTTAGGTTTAAAAGTTTTACGAGATTTTAAGCTCGACTTGCTTATCAAAAAATGAACTCTCATCGATACCTGTCATCCCCTTTGTCTTAAAGCTCGGCCAATTCTTTTCTCAGCTTCTCTTTTTTTAATTGTTTCTCGTTTATCTGTTTTTCTTTTGCCTTGGCCTAAGCCAAATTCTAGCTTAACAATACTGTGCTTAGTATAGACCCGCAAAGGCACTAAAGTCAAGCCTTTTTGTTTGGTTTTCCCAACTAAAGCCTTGATTTCATCTTTATGAAGGAGTAATTTTCTAGAATTAGTTGGTTCATAATCCTTAGGCATATTTTTGGGTTGATAAGGAGAGATTTGGGCATTAACTAGCCAAGCTTCTTGGTTTTTAATAGTAACATAGGAACCTTTTAAGCTAATATGGCCATTTTTAACTGATTTAACTTCATGGCCGGCTAAAACTATGCCGGCTTCATAGGTTTCCAGAATTTTGTAATTAAATCTAGCTTGGCGATTAGTGGCTAGTGTAGGCATAGTTAATTTGACCTTTTTGGTTATTCACAATATTAGGCTTGACAGATTATATTAGTTTGCTATACTTATAGCATAAAAGGCTTTTAGTCGTAGTTTCTATACTACACCTGACAGAAGGCCTTTTTGTTTTGTTTATTTTTGCTCTGGGAATACGGACATTAAATATTTTTGGTTATTCCGTTTGTTCTCTTTAATTTGAACATAAAAAACACTTCCATCAGGCGCAATGCCGCTAAATTTATGCAAAATTTCTGATGGATTATTAGGATTATCTGTTGATGCTGGGTCAAGGCGCGAATATCTGATAAGCTCTATGGCGCAAGGATAATATCGTATGCGTCTTTTTCTATCCCGCCAGTTTTTCTGATGAAGATGTTGCCAGAATAAATCCAAGAATATTTTATCTTTTCTAAAATAGAATGACCTTATGTATGGTTTACGTTTTGTCTTTCGTTTAATCTGTCGATAAAGACTAAAGGCCTTTTTATATAAATCAGGATAGTTTTTGCCAGTCAGTATCCTAACTTTAGTTTTATATTGCTTCATATATAAATAGTAGCTGATTTTTAGGGATTAATAAAGACAAAAACCATCTGTCCCAGGCAGACGGTCAAATGTCTAGTGATGTGTGATGTTGTAAAAACTAGAAGTCTGATATTTTATTCCAATATTTGTAGAATGTATTATTTAGATTTCTTATTTTGCCTCTGATATTTTGTTTATCTATTTCGGGAAAGTTTCCAAAATAATATTTCCAGATTTCATTTTTAGTCGGATTATCTAGAAGAAATTTTACATGATTCCAGTGGAAACTTTGTAAAAATATCAAAACTTTAGGTTTTTTCTTTTTTTTATAATTATCTAGTATCCATTGAATATTTTTAGCCATAATCTTTTCGCGTAAATATATTTTTACCCACCAAGCCCAGTTTTTCTTTACGCAGGGATAAGTGTGATTCCATACTTCTATCCATTCTTTTGTCAGCTCACTTGGAGCATCTACCGGGTAAATTAAAATTTGATGATTTTTCTTCCAAAGACTTGCAATATTCTTCCACATTATAGTATCTGCTTTAACCCATGGATGAATTTTCAAAACTTTATCTGGGAATTTTTTAAGACGACTTTTTATCATACCCTTCGGTTTTTTTAAAGGTGAGTACTGATTAAATGGTAGATCGGGTGTTTTATTATTGTTCGGATATTCAAGAACTATTATATCTGGTTTATGTTTCAAAACTGCATTGGCTTGATGTAAGTCTAATTTATCAATTTCTTTACAATTAAATTGAAAATATGTTGGTTTCATGAAAAATTGTTTACTTTTAACAACAAATTTTGTATAAATTTATTATTTTCGAATTTCTCTATCATCTTATCACAAAAAAGTTATAATCGACAGATATATACTTGATAAAAATAACATAAATGATATAATAGAACTATATGAATTTAGAAAAGTTTCCAGAAAATATTAATAATACTAACGAGAAAGAACCACATATTGATTTGGATAAGCTTGCAATTCAAGAAAAAGGATTTATAGAGGGATTGCGCGGTAAGTCAAAATTAGTAGCTAAAACAATGGTCTTGTGCACTTTACTTGCTGGTACTGTTAGTTTATCTAAAGCAGAAGCAGGTGATGAGATAAAAAGACATACCATAAGTGAGAAGCAAAAAGGTGCTGACCAGAATAAATATTCTGGTGATGAGCGTATGCAAAGGCGAATAGAACAAGTGTTAAAGAAAAAGAAACAAAAGCAAGAAGAAAGAGAAAGATGGATTAAAAGGGCATCAGAGCTTGCTGGAAAAATGGGAATTGATTTTGATTCCAATAATCCTTCAATTAAATTAGAAGGATTCGTGCCAACTCATATTAATGAACATAATGTGCCTTTAGATTTATTAACTGATGATGAGAGAGAAAGCGTTGAAAAAGCGCGTAAAATTAAAAGATCGCCTGTAGATAGCGTGGAAGATGATGAGATAGAGGATAAAAATAAAAAGCAAGATCCTTCAGTGACCATAACAAAAGGGAACGAATATATGAAACCGTCAGATTTTTAATATCATGGAGACATTATTACAAATAAGGAAATTAATATCATCATCTAATCTTAAACAACAAGAACAGGATGAGCTTTATAATATTATTGGATATTCTCCTATGAATAATCTTTCTATAATTCTTGAATTGTTCAAAGAAGATAAAAAATGGGTAACATGGGTTTATAATAATTATAAGAAAAAACAAAATATTTTTATGGGGAATAAACAGGCTGATTTTAGCGAGATATTAAAAGAAGAAAAAGAATTTTTAGATGAAATTGATAAATCTATCTGATTTTTAGGGATTAATAAAGACAAGACCGTCTGCCTCAGGCAGACGGTTTTAATTATGCCATTGGTTTTGGGTTATTTTTCTAATTCTCTGAGTTGAGATTCTTCTTCTTGAATAATTTTCTGCCATAAATTTGCATCACTCTTTTTCAATGCTTCTTGTTTTATTTTGTGGTTATGGCTGATTTTTTCAATCCATTCCGGATTTTCAGAAAATAATTTAATCACAGGTTCCAGCTCTTCGTCTTTTGCTGACGAGAAAAGATCAACAAGCGCTTTTTGGTCTCGGCTCGACAGCTTTGAACCTTCTAATATTTGTTTAAGTTTTTCAAGACTATTCATATTAATTAATTTATTTTTTTTCCGTTCGGTCAAGCGCTTTTTTGTAATTAACGAATTTTTTAAGCAAGCCTCTTTGAACATCTTTATCAAGCGAGCCTAAACCTAAGCTTCCCAAGGCTGATTCCAGGTTTTCAATTGCAGCCCTTTTATTCTTTGCTGAGTCAAAGTAAGCTTGGATGCTATCCATAGTGGCTTGTCTCTCTCTAGCATTATCTTGGGCAGGACCAACTGATTCTACTTTTCCTTGTTTTATAGCTTCTTGTAATTTTTCGGGTATTTGTTTCAGCCCATTGACTAGATCCAACGCATTTTTTTCTCCTTCGGTTAATTCCTGGACTTCATGCGTCGCGCTCTCTTGATTTTTTCCAGAAACATTGTCTTGGGCTTTTTCCGCTTTGCAGCCTATAACAGCCAGAGAGGTGGCCACAGTCATAACAAGAGCTACTTTTTTAGCCTTGCCTCTAAATTTTTCTAAGATACTTTTTTCTTGATCGGCCATTCCATCCAAATCAGATTCTGTCTCTTGTTCAATGTTTGGTTTTTCAGAATTATCCTGATTTAATTCCTGAGGAATATTTTCAATACCCATTTCTAATTTATTCATAGTTTTATATTCTTATAAAATGATTATCTAATTTCCATATCTGAGTTTGATGGAGGCTGGCTTTCGGTGACAGCTGTGTCTTGCCAGCGATTAGTAATTTCTTTTTCGACTACGTTTTTATCCTTGCCATATTTAATTTTGGAAAGCTCTTTGATTTTTTGGGCGATTTCTGGATTATCTTTGGCTGGCGGATAGACCGAAAGATTAAACGGTTCAGAAGTTTCGTTGTTAATCATTAGTTTAACATATGCATTAAAGTTATCAATATTAATTAAATCATTAGTGTCAAAGATTGGTTCAAATTGTTTGACTAAAAACTCTGCATCTTCAGCGCCAATTCTAAAGGCAACCATTGAGCCAACATTGCCAAAAACAGCTTTACTAATTTCTTCAGGCAATTGTCCAATAAATTGATGCGCCATAGTTAAACAAAGCTTATACTTCCTTGCTTCAGAAAGAATTGTAGCAATACTATCAGTTGAAAAGTTTTGAAACTCATCCATATATAGATAAAAATCCTTGCGCTCTTCCTCAGGAATATCAACTCTTGAAAAAGCAGCCATTAATAACTTACCTACAATAATTAAACCTAATAAATGACTATTAATATCTCCCAATCGGCCTTTACTTAAATTAACCAAAAGAATCTTTTGTTCATCCATAAGTTGTCTAAAATCAATAGAACTTTCTGATTGCCCTATTATTGGTCTCATATAGTCATTAGCAATAAATACATTAAATTTAGAGGTAATATATGGAACCATATTTTGTAAAGAAGATTCACCACCTGTTTTTTCTGCTTCTTTTTCCCAAAAATCCTTAACCACTATATTCTTACATTTTACTAACAAACGAGTACGAAATTCTTTATCAGACATAACTTTAGGAACTTCCATTAATGTAAATTTCTCGCTTGGATCATCCATTAGTAATAAAAGAGCGTTACGGGTATATTGTTCAAATACCGGCCCACCTGATGCTTTCATATCGTATAATTTTTCAAAAATACTCATTAATTCATTAACAACAAAAGTTTTTTGTTCTGGATACTTTGCATTATAATCCACCATGTTTAAACCTAAAGGTCTTTCCATATCAGCTGGATCTATTAAAATAACATCTTCAGCTCTTTCCTTAGGTATTTGACCCATAACTGATTCTAAATCACTTCCATGAGGGTCTATAAAGCAAACTCCTTTGCCTTCTTTAATATCCTGAAGAATTATATTTTTTAAGAAATTAGATTTACCTACTCCAGTTTGTCCAATAACATATAAATGACGACGCCTGTCATCTTCTTGCATACGAATAACTGTTTCTACACCACGATAATCATTTTTTCCTAAAATGAGACCTTGCTTAGGCATATTAGCAGGTGGAGCCGCTTGTTCTGATTTAAGGAATTTAACTTTAGGCGTTTCAGTACTAGCCGTAGGAAAATGAAAAACGCTAGTTAATTCTTCAGTATTTAAAAGCATTGTTTGTTTTTTATTAAAAAGCCGAAAAGAAAAATTATAGATTAGTTTTTTTAAAGATCTATTTTTGAGTTTGATTGGTTTTAATTGATTTAGATCAGGCGCTTCAAATTGAACAAAAGCTGCTTCTAGATGATTTAGTAATTCCTCAGCCCTGTCTTTGTCTTTAGCTGAAACCAATAACTTGATATTTACATCAAAGCCCTTTTTAGCTGATTTTCCTTCTAAGGCTTTGATAATTTCTTCTTGGCCAGAAGTAATAGTTGGTTTTTCTTCTTCTGTTGTTTTTTCTTTTTTAGGAGATTTAACATCTTCTTGAAATCCTTTAATTAATTTAACTAATTCATTACTGCCTTTGGCTGATTTCGCTTGAGAAAAACTTTTTCCTTTTTGCATTTCTTGGGCAATTCCTCGGCTTAGGGCTTGCCACCTTACTTTAGTAGGTCTGAAGATAATTTGAACTGCTCCTCCTTCGCCATCTTCTTCTAATTTACTTAAAGTATTAGTGATTTCGTTAAGTGGGTCAGTTTCTAAATGTTGGTATGTTTTAA
>CEPV01009659.1_pt1 | contig 16746 bp, 15 predicted proteins | sample 530451 | NCBI WGS metagenome assembly CEPV01 (sample SAMEA2620097, study PRJEB7988) | marine metagenome | isolation source: saline water (ENVO:00002010), including | reverse complement strand
CCGCTGGACCTCATCGACGGCATCGAGCTTGAAGATCTGATAGCAAAGAGAACTACAGGGATGATGCAGCCGCACTTGGCCAAACAGATCGAGGAATCAACGCGAAAACATTTTTCACAAGGGATCCCGGCCTACGGGACTGATGCATTGCGTTTTACTTTTGCCAGCCTTGCAACACAGGCCCGGGATGTCCGCTTTGATCTTGGACGGATAGAGGGTTTTCGCAACTTCTGCAATAAGCTCTGGAATGCCAGTCGTTATGTCCTGATGAACAGTGAAGAGATGGACTGTGGACAAAGTGGAAGTGAATATGAGCTCGGAACCATTGATCATTGGATGATCTCCCGGCTACAACAAACTGAAGCCAGTGTTGAAGAGGATATTGGAAATTACCGCTTTGACAGGATGGCCCTGACACTCCATAGCTTTATCTGGGATGAGTACTGCAGCTGGTATCTTGAGTTCTCCAAGGTGGTCCTCAATGACTCCAACATCAGCGAACTTCGCAAAACAGGAACCCGGCGCACTCTGGTCAGGGTCCTTGAAACCTCGCTTAGATTACTTCATCCCCTGATGCCTTTTATAACCGATACCCTCTGGCGTCGTATAGCGCCTCTGGCAGCAAAAACAGGGGATACCATCATGCTTCAGCCATTTCCGGAAGCGGATCTGCAACGCATAGATCAAGACGCCCTGGATGAGATTGCCTGGATCCAGGAGGTGGTGACAGGGGTAAGAACAATTCGAGGTGAGATGAATATTGAGCCAGGCAAGCCCCTTCCGCTCCTTCTACAGAATCTCTCGACACAGGACCATGGCTACCTCAAAGAGAACACCACCACCCTCAGCCAACTTGCCCGTCTCGAGATGATCACCCTGCTCGGGGATGAAGAGGAGGCGCCAGAGTCAGCCACTGCACTGGTGGGAAGAATGAAGGTATTGGTGCCGCTCGGGTCTGTTATCGATGCCGGAGCGGAAATCAAGCGACTCGACAAAGAGATTGATCGGGTAACCCATGAGATCAACAGGGTTAAGGGGAAGCTGGACAACCCCCATTTTATTGAAAAAGCACCGCCTGAAATTGTCTCAAAGGAGCGCCAGCGCCAATCAGAGCTGGAGAACAGGCTGGATGATCTCAAGAGCCAGTATCAGCGCATTCAATCACTTGCCAACTGAGTAAGGCTGATGAGGGAGATGGACTTCCTCGGTGATGCTGATGCTGATGCCGAAGATGAAGACGTGGACGGCCAAGAGGTCGGAACTCAGCCCACCCCTGCGAGCGTCAGCATGACAATAGCTGCCGTCTCTACCCTGAGGATGGATCTCCCAAGATCAATCGTCTGAACCCCCTGTAATCCGGCACGTTCAACCTCGGAATCAGTAAATCCCCCTTCCGGCCCCACTATCACGACCTCCGGACGCTCTCCCTGCCCCCTGTTAACTTCAGCCGCATCTCCCCTAGGGTGGGCCAGCACCATCTTCAACTGCTGAAGTCTGGCCCAGTTCACCACCTCATCGAGTGAGTGAGGATTATGGAGCCTCGGCACCCAGGCACGACGACTCTGTTTACACGCTTCAATAAAGATACGCAGCCATCGCTCAGTGGGGAGTTTTCGATCCGATTTGCCGCTGCGCTCACTTACCAGAGGGATGAAATCACTCATGCCGATTTGGGTCGCCATATCCAACATCACCCCCACCCTCTCCCTGCTCGGCAGTGCTGCAGCAAGTATAAGAGGCCTCACCGGTTTGGGCTCTTGATCCAGCTTCTTTACCCTTAGGGTAACCTCAGCCCCGCGGCCCTTGATCTTTTCTACTTCAGCCACGCCAACCGTCCCCTGACCATCAAAAAGAGCCACTTGATCTCCAGCCCGGTGACGCCGTGGCCCTGAGAGATGGCGTGCTTCACTGGTGTCAAGCTTAAGGGTCTCCCCTACCCTGGCGATCGTCTTGCAATAAAACCGGGGTTGATTGAGATCCATCAAAACGCTCCTCTTAGATAGACATCGTACCGGGCCATTTTACCCTGGTGATAAAAATCAGGCTTTGCTCCAAGAGGGGGCGCATGGGTCGGGCGTTTAACAACCACTCTTCGGCTTGCTGCCTCTCTGGCAGCAAGCAAAAGCTGATCAGCGTCCGGGTCATCTCCTACCAATGCCCTGAGCACTCTCAATGACTTCTTTGAAAGCGCAGAGGGGCGACGCTTTGAAGGATACATGGGATCAAGGTAGATCACTTCGGGAGATGGGTTCAAAGTGGCCAATAAAGTCATGCTATCACCGGTTAGAATGGTAAGCCTCTCCTCCCATTTTGTCCCTCTTACACCCCCACTCAACATTGCACCTAAAATGGATGATCTTTCAATCGCAACCACCCGGTAACCCATCCTGACGAGCAATGCTGCATCACCTCCCAGCCCCGCCGTGGCATCCACCACACCCTCTACTCCCCGGCCTATCGCTCTGCCCAGAGGATTTCTCCTGGAAACCTGCCAGCGCTTGCTATCGAACGCTGTGGAGATGACCCTTCTGGGCTCAAGGGGATCCCTTAAAACCAGCCCTCTATCGCCAATCTCAAGCCACAATCCACTCCCACCCGGTTGATCCTCAGTTACCAGGCTCAGGCCGAGTTGCTCAGCGAGGGCCTCGGACGGAGAATCATGCGGATAGCGCGACCTTACACTGACCTGTTTTTTGGTCTGATCCGTTTTTTGGCTATCTACAAATCTCATCATTCACTGTGTTTCCGAAGGCGGTTCATGGTATACATGAACGGGTAGTGATTATTGTTGATAGACCACTCAGTTTACAGCCATTGCCGACAAGGAGAGTAACATTATGGGTTTTTTAAACGGCAAACGCGCCCTGATTGTTGGCGTTGCCAGTGACCGTTCGATTGCCTGGGGTATTGCCAAAGCCATGCACAGGGAAGGTGCCGAAATTGCCTTTACCTATCAAACGGAAAAACTAAAACCCAGGGTTGAGAAACTTGCCGCCCATGCCGACTCTGATATCGTCATTCCTTGTGATGTCAGCAGTGATGAAGAGATCGACGCCCTCTATGGTGAACTTGATAACTACTGGGATGGTTTTGATATTCTTGTACACTCCGTTGCTTTTGCCCCGCGAGAGACCCTTGAAGGGCTCTATCTTGACTCAGTGTCCCGTGATGGATTCAATGCCGCTCACGAAATAAGTTCATACAGTTTTGCTGCCCTTGGGAAAGCAGCGAGGCCGATGATGGCCAACCGTGGTGGGGGGGCAATGCTGACGCTCAGCTATATCGGTGCCGTTCGTTCCATGCCTGGATATAACGTCATGGGGCTGGCAAAAGCGAGCCTGGAGGCAAATGTGCGTTATATGGCTCAATCACTGGGCCGGGAAAATATCCGAGTCAACGGCATCTCAGCCGGTCCCATCCGAACGCTCGCGGCGATGGGCATTAAAGGATTCAGAAAAATGATGCATTACTACGAGAAAGCCGTACCTCTTGGTCGTAGTGTAACCACCGATGAAGTGGGCAATACTGGCGCTTTTCTCTGTTCTGATCTGGCTTCAGGAATTACCGGCGAAATCACCTACGTGGATGGTGGGTTCAATACCGTGGGCCTCAGCGAAGGGCTGCTCTCCGAGGAATAAGGCCCCGATCTCAAGAATCAGAGGCCCTCATCGGTCTCTCCGACAACAGCGCTGTCATCGATTTTGATCTCTGCACGAGAACGAAGATCACGCTGATAGGCATCGAACAGCTCACTTCCGAAACGACCTTCAAGAAGCTGCACGACCCCCTGCCGCTCTTCGGCTGTAGCCTTTGAAACATCTCCCTTCCTCACCCCTTTAAGCTGAAAGAGGAGGTAATCACCGTTGATCAGGGCCTTGCCACCGAAAACGGGGGTTGATCGCTCCGGGCGGGGTGCAGCGAAAAGAGTCTGAAGCACCTCATTGGACAACGCATCCTTGGCATCCCCTCGTCTTGCCGGGGCGGGAAGGCTCTTCAACTCATCTCTCTCAAGCAGTGACTCCCATGATTCACCCTTGTTAAGGAGATCAACCAGTTGTTTTCCGTAATCGATCACTTGCTCTCCAGATTGCTCAAGGGCAAGTTGTTGACGGATATCGCTGGAGACCTCATCAAATGAAAGCTGGCGCGAAGGATCAAAAGAGTGGCGACGCAGCGCTATCAGTGTATCCATATCCTTTTCGATGGCCTCACTGTTCAACTCTTCATTCAGAACTTCCTGACTGAAGGCAGCGTTGCGAACAGCTTCTGATTCTGTGACGCCACTGCCTTGCTCCCGGGTAAACCAATCACTCTGCTTGATTTCAAGCTCAATGGCTTCAGCTGCGGTATCGAGGTTATCGGGGAATTCATATGTCAGATTACGAAAAGCTTCTGCCAGTTCGACAAATCGATTCTCAGCACGACTGCGCTTCACCTCCTCAGCAACCTTCTTGCGCACTTGTTCATATGGCTTGATGCGCTCAGGGATGAGATCAGTCAGCTTGATGACATGAAACCCAAATTGGGTACGAACAGGATCGGCAATGCCCTCTTTTTGCAATGAGATGACTGCCTCTTCAAAGGGTTTTTCCATGCTCCCCTCGACAATGACCCCAAGGTCCCCGCCGTTGACAGCTGAACCCGCATCTTCCGAATACTGCTTGGCAAGCGCTGAGAAATCACCACCTTCTCTTGCCTTTTGGGCGATCTCATCAGCCCGTTTTCGGGCGGCAGCGACCTCATCCTCAGCCGCTTCAGAACCCACCTGAATGAGGACATGGCTTGCCCGTCGCTGTTCTGGCGCTCGGTAACGGGCCTTATTCTCTTTGTAGGCGCTTTTTATCTCATCCTCGGAAGGTGACTCTTTTGCCGCCAGCGCCTCTACAGAGAGTTCGAGATAACTGACCTTCATTCTCTCGGTAGAACGAAAACGCTCCTTATTTGACTGGTAGTACTGGTCAACCACTTGATCACTAATATTACCCGTATCGATAAATTTGGCTCTCGGCAGCAATGCATAATCAGCATCACGCTCCTGTATCAACAGTGCGAGAAGATGGTCAACAGCACTCGCTGTTGTAATCGAAGAAAGGTGATAGCCGCTCATCAGCTGGTCAAGCGCAACACGATTCCGACTTAGTTCCTCAAACTGACTCTCCGATGTGCCAACACGGTAGAGATAGTTGGCATAGCGTTCTTGATCAAACAGACCATTTTCAATGAATTCCGGATCAGACCGAATAATGGCTCCAAGCAACTTATCACCCACCCGATAACCTGAAGACCTGACGGCCTGTGTGATCAATCGATCATCTATCAGCTCATCAAGAACAGCTCTCCTGAATTGCTCACTGGAGAGAAGGGCCGGATCAATCCTGCTGCCATAAGCTTCCAACACTGCTCGCCGTTTATCAGCGAGGGCTGATTGATAGATGCCTAGGGTGATCTCGTCACCATCCACTTCAGCAACAACAACATTTGTCCCTCCTTCGAAATAGGATTGAATGCCCCAGAGTGCAAAAGGTATGGTAATCAGGATAACGATTGCCCAGGCAACCCATCCAGTGGCTTTTTCTTTTATAGTCGTCAGCATTATTCTAATTCATCAATTTGAGCTTGGTTAAATTCTCTCTCTTTGTTGCCGGCCCAAAACAGTTCAAAATGGGATCAATCATTCATCTCATATTTTGACCATCGCTGATTATGCCTTAAGAAGAGTTATCCCGGGCGAAAAAAAAGGTGAGTTGATCTCACCTTTTGGTGTAATGGCGGAGCGGACGGGACTCGAACCCGCGACCCCCGGCGTGACAGGCCGGTATTCTAACCAACTGAACTACCGCTCCGAAAAAAGCTGGTGGTTAAACCCGTATTCCCACCCTGAACCCATCAAGATCGAATTCAGCCTTTCGGCCAGCCAGACTACATTACCTGACGACCCATTCGGGAGGCCAAGTATAGTCATTCGGATCACCGAGTCAATGGATAAAAGGTCTTCATTAAGGGCTGGTGCCGGGTCTGGAGGGTGGCATACTCACCTCACTCCCGTCAGGGGTAAAAAAGAAGTATGAGAGGGGTGAGAGGGTGAGGACAGTGCTGCTAAAACCTGCCCCCACCCGGGTTCTATCTGAACGTTGATCTCGTAAATGAGCTCAGACCGTTCATCCAGCTGGTGGGTACTGCTGGGCTCGAACCAGCGACATCCGCCTTGTAAGGGCGACGCTCTCCCAGCTGAGCTAAGCACCCATGAGGGCGCGCTAGTTTACGGCATCCTTTAGTGCTTTTCCAGCCTTGAACTTGGGGCTTTTTGAGGCTGCTATATGAAGGGCTTCGCCTGTCTGTGGATTGCGACCCATCCTCGCAGCACGATTGCTGACACTAAATGTTCCAAACCCAGTAATGGTCACTGTCCCGCCCCCAGACAAAGCTCCTGAGATTGCACTGAGCAGTGCATCGAGAGTACGACCTGCTGCTGCTTTTGAAAGATCTCCAGCACCGGCTACAACATCAACTAAATCTGCTTTATTCACAATTTCTCCTTGGTATATTGATACCCATTGCGGGTAATATTTCGTGAAATTCTCCATGTAGGCCACCAAACCCACCCAGCACCTACGTTTTACTGATTTCCTTTTTTATTATCCTTAACTCCCTGGATCCGGGGTGGAAATATTAAAACCCGGGAAACCCTTATAGCAAGCGGTTTTTTTCTTTGTCAAGCCTGTTTGGCCAACATGGATCAATTATAAAACACCAGCCTCCCAGGCCCAATGGGCAAATATTCATATCAAACAACACACTGACTCAAAAAACTCTCCCATTAGGTCACATACCTGGGAATTAAACGGGTTTAAAAAAAACCCACAAGAGAGCCCGTAGAGCCGGCATTCTCAGTGAGCTGTCACCTGGTCTTCAGATATCTTGTTCCTTCTGCCCTTGGTTTTTTTGTTTGTTGACCCCTTGCCGGTAATGGGCTTAGGCACGCTCACTAATGCTCTATCGAGAACCTCATCGATCCAGCGTACCGGTATGATCTCCAGACCCTCCTTTACATTGCGAGGAATTTCAACCAGATCTTTTTCATTCTCTGCCGGAATAAGTACACAATTTATCCCGCCTCGATGAGCGGCAAGTAATTTCTCCTTCAGCCCTCCAATAGGAAGCACCTCTCCCCGCAAAGTAATTTCACCGGTCATCGCCACATCGGCGCGAACGGGAATATCGGTCAAGGCTGAAAGGATCGCAGTACACATCCCTACACCTGCACTTGGGCCATCCTTTGGAGTGGCCCCCTCGGGAACATGAACATGGATATCACGATTTTGGTAGAAATCAGGGTCTATGCCGTAGATTTCAGAACGGCCGCGAACAACACTCACAGCCGCCTGAATTGACTCCTGCATCACTTCACCAAGCTTGCCGGTAAAGATATGTTTCCCTTTTCCCTGCATGACTGTCGATTCAATAGTAAGCAGTTCGCCCCCCATCTCTGTCCAGGCAAGCCCGGTCACCAGACCAACCCTGTTCTTCTCTTCAGCCATTCCATAACGGAATTGGCGTACCCCAAGATACTTTTCCAGGTTTTTTCGGGTAATCACTGCCTGTTTTCGCTGGCCGGAGAGTAATAGCTCTTTTGTCACTTTCCGGCAAATTTTGGCAATCTCCCGTTCCAGACCTCGAACTCCTGACTCCCGACTGTAGTAACGCACTATGTCTGTAATCACACTCTTGGGTATCTTAATCTCATTTTCCTTGAGGCCATTGTTCTCCCGTTGTTTGGGAACCAGATAACGAATAGCAATATTGATCTTCTCATCTTCTGTATAGCCTGAGATCCGAATCACCTCCATTCGATCAAGAAGTGGCCCCGGGATATTGAGGGTGTTGGCTGTTGCCACAAACATCACTTCGGAAAGGTCATAATCAACCTCAAGATAGTGGTCACCAAAGGTGTGATTCTGTTCCGGATCCAGCACTTCAAGCAGAGCTGATGAGGGATCTCCTCTAAAATCCATCGACATCTTGTCGACCTCATCAAGCATGAAGAGCGGATTTCTGACTTTGGCTTTGGAGAGGTTCTGTACAATCTTCCCGGGCAGGGATCCAATATACGTTCTGCGATGACCCCGAATTTCAGCCTCATCACGCACCCCGCCAAGAGACATCCGTAGAAATTTCCTGTTGGTGGCTCGGGCAATTGACTGGCCAAGCGATGTTTTGCCTACTCCGGGAGGGCCTACCAGACAGAGGATGGGGCCCTTTAGTTTTCGGACACGCTGTTGTACTGCCAAATATTCAAGGATCCGCTCCTTGACTTTATCAAGCCCATAATGGTCCTCTTCAAGCACCTGTTCGGCACGTTTGAGATCTTTTCGAACCTTGCTTCGTTTCTTCCAGGGGACTGCGAGCAACCAGTCAATATAGTTACGCACCACTGTCGCTTCAGCAGACATTGGCGACATCATCTTCAGCTTTTTGAGCTCACCCTCTGCCTTCTCAAGGGCCTCTTTGGACATTCCTGATTCGGCTATTTTTGAAGCCAGTTCATCAAGCTCGTTAGTTCCATCCTCCATCTCACCAAGCTCTTTCTGAATCGCTTTCATCTGCTCGTTGAGGTAGTACTCGCGCTGGCTCTTCTCCATCTGCTTCTTGACCCGGCCACGGATTCTTTTTTCCACCTGCATCAGGTCAATTTCAGATTGCATCACGCCAAGGATATATTCCAGTAGCTCCTTTGCATCCAACATCTCAAGGATCTTCTGCTTATCCTCTATTTTCAATGTCAGGTGGGCAGCCACTGTGTCGCCCAAACGGCCCGGGTCCTCAATGCCGCTTAAAGAGGTGAGGATTTCCGGAGGGATCTTGTTATTGAGTTTTACGTAGCGATCGAACTCAGCGAGCACCGTCCGCATCAGCACTTCCGTCTCCAGTTCGGTGGGTGCAGTTGTCGTCACCTCTTCGGTCTCGGCGATAAAACACTCTTCAGTCTCAACAAACTGAACCAGCTTTGCCCTGCTCTCGCCCTCAACCAACACCTTTACTGTTCCATCAGGTAGTTTGAGCAGTTGTAGAATACTGGCAAGAGTACCCACCTTGTAGATGTCATCAGGTTCAGGATCGTCTTTCATGGCGTCACGCTGAGCGAGCAACAAGATCTGTGTGCCTGACTCAACCGCCTTCTCCAGAGCGACAATTGATTTCTGACGACCGACAAAAAGAGGGATTACCATATACGGAAAGACCACTACATCTCGTAGTGGCAGAACAGAGACGTTTGATTTGCTGCTAATGGGTGCTTTGGTCACGTATTCACCTTGAATTGTGGGGTAATTATGTAGAAATACCCTCTTTCTGTGATGAAAGAGGCCCTATTAGAGCTTAAATGGGGACTTTTGTCCTCATTTTCAAGAAAAAAAGCTTAAAAAGTGACCACTTTTTAAGCTTTTTATGTCATCAGGCTCAGATTGAAAGAAAGAGAAAGGTTAACTTGAGGTTGACGCGCTCCGTTTGCTCGTCTCTTCATAGATATAGAGTGGTCGAGACCCCTCACGAATCACGCTTGAGTCAACGCTTACTTTCTGGACCCCCTCCAGTGAAGGCAGCTCATACATTGTCTCAAGCAAGGCCTTCTCCATGATCGAACGCAACCCTCTTGCCCCGGTTTTGCGTGCCATTGCTTTGGTCGCAATCGCTTTGAGAGCATCCTCACGAAACTCAAGCTCCACCCCTTCAAGATGAAAGAGCTTCTGATACTGTTTTACCAATGCATTTTTAGGTTCAATCAAAATTTCAATCAGTGAGTCCTTATCAAGCTCTTCCAGAGTAGCCACGACAGGAAGCCGACCGACAAATTCCGGTATCAGCCCATAGCGAATCAGGTCTTCAGGTTCGAGATTGAGTAACAGTTCGCCGACACGATCGCCCTCTGATTTACTGTGAATCTCGGCGCCAAAGCCTATTCCGCTCTTTTCGGTTCTCTCCTGAATTACCTTCTCAAGCCCGGCAAAAGCCCCGCCACAGATAAACAGCACATTACGGGTATCGACCTGAAGAAATTCCTGCTGGGGGTGCTTCCGCCCGCCCTGGGGAGGGACCGAAGCCACTGTGCCCTCGATGAGCTTGAGCAGCGCCTGCTGTACACCCTCTCCGGAGACATCCCGGGTTATTGAGGGGTTATCCGACTTGCGAGAGATTTTGTCGATTTCATCAATGTAGACAATACCAACCTGGGCCTTCTCAACATCATAGTCACACTTCTGGAGCAGCTTCTGAATAATGTTCTCTACATCCTCACCCACATACCCCGCCTCAGTGAGGGTGGTGGCATCAGCGATTGTAAAGGGAACATTCAGCTGCCGTGCCAGTGTTTCTGCCAGCAGTGTTTTTCCCGAGCCGGTTGGACCGATGAGCAGAATATTGCTCTTGGTGATCTCAACCTCTCCAATCGCATCCTCATTCTCTATTCTCTTGTAGTGGTTGTAGACAGCCACCGAAAGCACTTTTTTGGCATTTGCCTGACCGATCACATACTGATCAAGACTGAAATGGATCTCCTGGGGAGAGGGGAATTTATCCTGCCCCTCTTCAGAGCCGGCCTCATCAGCCTCTTCACGAATTATATCGTTACACAGTTCAACACACTCATCACAGACAAATACAGATGGCCCAGCGATGAGTTTTCTTACCTCATGCTGGCTTTTTCCACAGAACGAACAATAGAGAATCTTATCGTTGGTTCCATCATCTTTGTTATCAGACATATCGTTACCTTCTAAGCTCTTGGTGTTATTGGGAAGCTATGTTGAGGTTAAAAACCCACTGCGACACAACAATCCGGCAGATGATTCAGTCTGCTAGGGGTAAAAGATGCAACTTCCTGAATAATTTTGCAACCCTTGCCGTTCAGGGCAACCCTATGCTCTTGTGGAAATAACCTCATCTACCAGGCCAAATTCAACGGCTTCTTCAGCATCGAGGAAGTTATCTCGTTCGGTATTTTGCTCAATCAACTCAAGCGACTTCCCGGTATGGTTCTGAAAGATCTGATTGAGGCGCTCCCTGACACGGAGAATCTCCCTTGCATGGATATCAATATCAGTAGCCTGGCCCTGAAATCCTCCCAGGGGCTGATGGATCATCAGCCTGGAGTGAGGCAGTGCAAAACGCTTCCCGGCAGCCCCTCCCGCAAGAAGAAGTGCCCCCATACTGGCGGCCTGGCCGATACAGACAGTACTGACCTGGGGTTTGATAAACTGCATGGTGTCATAGATGGCGAGACCGGCATTGACCGCCCCACCCGGGCTGTTGATGTAGAGGTTGATATCCTTATCGGGGTTTTCAGACTCAAGAAAGAGTAACTGCGCAACCACCAGGTTGGCCATATGATCCTCAACCGGGCCAACCAGGAAGATGACCCGCTCCTTGAGCATTCTTGAGTAGATGTCATAGGCACGCTCGCCGCGACCTGTCGTCTCGACCACCATTGGGATCAATCCCACCCCTTGTGGCTGAATCACACTCTCATCCATCTTATTCTCCTTGTTTGATCAACTCCGTTGATCACTCATTATCTGCCGCGGCGTCAGGTGCCGGTGGATTCATGAATGTCTCATAATCCATCTCTTTCACCTCTACCGTTGCCTTCTCAAGCAGGGCATCGATCACCTGCTCTTCGATGACCAGGGCTTCCACCTGAGCCGCTCTATTACGATCAGACATATACCACTGGACAAATTCTGCCGGCTTCTCATAACTGCCTGCCATCTTCTCAACTTTTCCTCGTACGCGCTGACCATCGGGCTGCAGTGAGTGCTCATTCACAATCTCTCGGATCACCAATCCCAGGGTGACTCTTCGACGCGCCTCCTTCTCAAGAGCTCCTCGATCGATATGCTCATCTTTGAACGCCATTCCCTGGCGCTCAACTTCAGCCTTCTGAGTCGAGACCATCTGATCGATCTCACTCTCCACCATGGCTGAAGGAAGTTCAATGGGATTTCGTTCAAGAAGTTCACCCATCACTTGAGCCCTGACATGGGCCTGTATACGGTCTTCCAGCTCCCGGCCCATGTTCTGTTTAACTTCTTCACGAAATTTCTCAACCCCGCCCTCAGCAACCCCGAAGGATTTGGCAAATTTCTCATCAATCTCCGGAAGATGGGCTCTACCCACCTCTTTCATGGAGACCTCAAATTGGGCCGCCTTGCCAGCAAGCTGGGTTGCCGGATAGTCCTCAGGAAATGCCACCTCAATACTATTTTCTTCTCCGGCAGACATCCCGATCAGACCGTTTTCCATATCTTTGAGGACATGTCCGGTTCCAATTTCAACCGCAAAGTCCTTGCCCTCTCCATTCTCAAAGGGTTCACCATCAATAGAGCCCACAAAGTCGATAACCACCCGAGTGCCCTCTGCTGCCGGTTCTTCGATCTGTTCCCATTCCGTCCGCTGTTTCCGCATCACCTCGATGGTGCGATCAATATCCTCTGATGAGACTTCGCTCACAGGTTGTTCTACCTTGGCGCCCTCTATTGTGGTCGCCTCGATTTCAGGAAAGACCTCAAACGTGGCGACATACTCGAGATCCTCTCCTCTCTCCATGTTTTTGGGCTCGATATTGGGGCCCCCGGCCGGGATCAACTCTTCCTGTCCCAGCGCTTCGCTGTAGCTTGACTGAATCAGGTCTCCAACCACCTCTTGCAAGACCTGGCCGCCAAATTTCTTTTCGACAATGTTCTTTGGCACCTTGCCAGGCCTGAACCCAGGTAGTTTTACCTGCCGGCTCAGTTTCTGAAAACGAGAGTTGATCTCCTCCTCTACTTTTGCTGCCGGGAGTGAGATAGTGAGACGGCGACCAAGTGTGCCTGTGGTTTCAACATTAACCTGCATCATTCTTTCCAATTTAAGTAATAATTTTCAGTATATTACAACCCATCATCCAGACTGGGCTGGGTGCATTTCCCGGTGTGGTGCGAAAGGGGAGACTCGAACTCCCACGGGTTTCCCCACTAGAACCTAAATCTAGCGCGTCTGCCAATTCCGCCACTTTCGCCGCATACCGCGATAAAGAGGCCGGATTTTACCGGACTCCACCCCGCTCAGGAAGCACCAAGAGAGATAGATTTTAAATCCCCCCGGGCCGAGACGGGGCTCTGTGGCGGCATGGAGTATGGATCACTCTTTGTTGGGGCGAATAACGGGATGGTGGGCCGTGCAGGGATCGAACCTGCGACCCGCTGATTAAGAGTCAGCGTTAACTAAACTAAATTACCTTTAATTTATAACATCTTAGAAAATGATCCATCACCGGGATCAATTCTGACAAGTGCTATTTTGGGTGCTTAGTTGCTATTGAGCGTTATGATGCATTACCCACTCACTACACAGTGGTTGACGGATTACTCTCTACGAATTATTGGGGTAGCTTTACGATCAGCTGACGGCGCCCACTAAGTGGAAGAGACTGATCTTAAGATCGCCAGACCCACCCTTAAACTAGTCCGGGACTAAGCTCTCCTCGTAGAACTGGAAGTACTGCTGGATTCGACCTTCGAGAATCCTTCGCAACATAGCGGCGCCGTCAGCTGCCCGCTCGTGCATCAGAATCTCCGCAGCGAGTATGCGTTGTGAGCTGTCGTCTATTACTCCTGATATTTTGCCCGTTGTCGGGTTGAGGTAGTAGCTGTCGCCGAGTTCGTCGATGCCATTTCGAGCCGCCTCCGCCGACTTCTCAAAAGCGCCAACCGCCAAGAATTCGCTTGAGAGTTGTGACCAAGCCATAGCCCCAGCCAGCATCGCGTGTGGGGGGTTATCCCTATCGATCTCGCCAGCAACGACTGCATGGATTGTGCCCACGGCGCTGCGACGGGACAAGTCCCTTAAAGCCTTGATCTGCCACAACCCCGCAATGGTCTTGGTGACTACGATGGCGGATGGTTGAGAACCGGGGGGAGATTGCTCGGCCCAGACCGCGCCGTGAAGGAACAGGAAAAACGCGATCCACACAGCTATTGTGACCTGCTTAAAGTTCCATTTATTCAACGACTGCAAGCCCTGTAACTGGTTGATTTAATGAGTCTATCAGACATGGAACGGCTGTCTGTTGTTTTCTATGTCCACTCGCTGGTTGGCATTCTATTCTCCACTACCACTTACGCCTGGGTAAACATTATCCACAGGGGGAACTGGACTATTAGATTTATCGTTATTTCTTTTCCGTCCCGCGGTTGTCAATGGTTTGTTTCTGGAGTATTGCAACCCGTATTGATCTGGGCTACTTCCTACTATTAACGCATAGACTCCCTCATAAAGACCTAACTCGAAACCTCCCGCCACATCGTCCAACTCCTCATCACTCAATTCCGCCGCCTCCTGTAAGTCCTCTAATGTAAACTCACAACCACATTCAGCGCCTAGAGCGATCAGTGATTCGGTGTCTATCCCATCACCGAACTTTGCCTTTAGTTCCTCACTACCGGCGACCTGATTCATAAACTGCTCTAGATTCTCTTTGCTCATGATGGTTCTCCTTTGGTATGCCTCAGGATAATCTTAGACCTAATGCAGGGTTGTTGCCAGAAAGAAGGTGAAATGCTGGGTATCCCCTGAACTCCGTTGCTGTGTGGTAATAACGCTTGAAAACAGCCGCCAATTGGAGCAAATTGTGTGTTGGTGATTGAAATCAGAAGAGATGAGGGGAGTGATGTGAAACAGACAACGACAGGGTTTAGGGGCCCAAGATCTCTCCTCTGCCAAAAGCAAATCCCTATCCCTGCAGCAATAGCGGGTTGGTGTGCCGGGTCGCGGTTGTAGTACCGCGTCGTTGGCCACTACATTGACGCAACTAGCGATGGGATTGGAGAAATGAAAACCAGCGGGCATCTTCTTTGTTTCCTAGGGTCGATTCTGCTGACTTTTCTGGGGCAAGGTATCTCTCTTGCTGAGGACGAGGAAGAAAAGAAAGTCACTGTTTATAGTCTGCAACAGGAAGGTTGGAAAATCATCGAAAGCGACACTCACGAGGAAGTACTTCTTGGGTTACCGCCGTATGAACTCTTGAGGCGAGTGATCTCACTAACAACCTATTGGTTGCAGCGCGACAAAGAAGAGATTGTTTGCCAGATTCGCTACGACAGCCAGCTCGACAGACTACAGGAGAAATGTGGTGACAGGCACCCAATTCCTGAAAATGGCGACGCGTAGGTTTTATATTCGTCGGGGAGGACTTTGATCTTGGAGAAAGTTGAAATGGATACGAACTTCCAATGATTGCTGGGGGAGGACACCGATCTCACAATTCTTGGGCCAGCGGGACATGACAACAGACCAAGACATACGCTACGTTCACGGTTATTCTGCGCGGGAAACAGAACGACTGTACGATCAGGCAGGTTCCGTCAAGGATTTGATCCATTCGGATACTGCGTATCCTGTCGGCTCTGTCATACTCGAAGCCGGCTGCGGTGTCGGTGCGCAAACACTTACTCTTGCGCAGAACAGTCCGGCGGCCAAATTCATTTCAATAGACTGGTCCGAAGACTCTCTTGCTCTGGCCCGCGATCTAATTCATCGGAAACAGATTTCGAATGTAGATTTTATTCACGCTGACATCTTCGATTTGCCGCTTGACGAGAAGTGCGTCGATCATCTCTTTGTCTGCCATCTTCTGGAGCACCTTGTTGACCCCGTGGTGGGTTTATTGACCCTTCAAAAACATCTGAAAAAAGGTGGATCAATTACTGTTTTTGAAGGAGACCATGGCTCTTGTTATTTTCATCCGGAAACCAAAGAGGCCGTACAGGCCTGGAATTGTCTGATTGAAGTGCAAAAGAGGTTTGGCGCAAATTCTCTGATTGGCCGTGAACTGTTTCCCTTAATGAAGGCCAGTGGGTTCCGGAATATTCGCATTGTCCCAAAGATGCTCTACATTGATCAGTCATCCCCGGAGCTCAGGGAGAGTTTTGTGAAAAAGACGATTATTCCAATGGTAGAAGGAGTCAAAGCACAATCCTTGAGTCTAGGCCTCATCGATGAGGGGATATGGCAAAAGGGGATTGAGGACCTACACCGAACACAAACAGATGAAGGCGGCGTCTTCTGTTACACGTTCTTTAAGGGAACAGCAATTCGTTAGTTTGCAGTATGACCCCAATTTTCTTGAAGATGGGAACTACGTCCTCAAGCGTTACGATGTCGGGAATTTCGATATAAGCACAGACGATGTGGTCGAACGGGTATGCACGGCATGTCTACAGTCCTAGAAGTTATAGTCGATCGCCTCCGACTCGATCAGAAGGAGCATTTTCTGAATTTGTTTCAGGAGTGTTATGGCGATCATATCGCCAAGCAGACGCGCAGGCGCTTCGAGTGGCAGTATTTTATGAATCCCTATCGCTCGGATATCGAGCGCGATGAGCGCTTGAACATCTATGTGGCCTCGATCGATGGGAAAATAGTCGGTTGTATGGGCTAAACAATGCTATTCAGTGCTATTCAGAATTACCCAAATACTACCCAATTGCGGTATTTGACTGTTAAACAAAAATCACAGAAATTTGGTTATGGAAAGAGTCTCTTTTGGCCTCATCGATGTCTCGTAAGGTCGGTGCGAAAGAGGGAGGCTCTTTCCTCCTTCCTTACAACCCCGGATATTACAGGCTCCGGTCCCGACTCTAATCTGTAGCAATAAACTCGATTGCCTAGATGTTCTAAAGGCGTTCAGGTGGTAATAACGCTTGAAAACAGCCGCCA
>CEPV01081709.1_pt1 | contig 16927 bp, 15 predicted proteins | sample 530451 | NCBI WGS metagenome assembly CEPV01 (sample SAMEA2620097, study PRJEB7988) | marine metagenome | isolation source: saline water (ENVO:00002010), including | reverse complement strand
TGGGTGCCTCCCCAGCAGAGCTGGGGGGTCTCCCGATTTACTAGGGTGCGTAAGGTTACCCAGGACGCTGCTGGGGTCTTCTGGATTGGCACGCTGGGCGAAGGTCTGATTCAATTCAACCCGGGCGATAACAGTATTGTCCGGTATCGACATGATCCCGATACTCCAGGCTCACTGCCGAACGATCATGTGATTGATATTATTGAAGATCGGCGAGGCGAGCTGTGGATAGGAACTGACGGTGGCGGTCTGGCGCGGCTGGATCGCGCGACACAATCATTCGTTACGTATCACAACCGATCTGACAACACACTCAGTCTTGGTGGGGATCGGGTGCGCAGTCTTTATGAGGATAGTGCCGGCCGACTCTGGATTGGTACGGCGTTCGGCGGCCTCAGTTTGATGGATGCGACGACAGGTCGATTCATGCGGTTCCAGAACGATCCGGGCAATTCCCTCAGCCTGGCCGCTGGACAGGTTTCGGCCATTTTCGAGGACGGCGGCGGCACATTGTGGGTAGGCACTGAAAGCGGTCTCTCGGAGTGGCGGCCTGCGATCAATGGCTTTGTAACTTACCTGACCAACCCGGCAGATCGTACAAGCCTCGTGAACAATCGGATCAATGCCATCGTGCAGGACGCATCCGGTGTGCTCTGGCTTGCTACGCATGCCGGGCTGAGCGCATGGAATTACTTCAGTGATACGTTCAAGTATTACAGCAGCGCAGAACGCTACTTGGAGTCGGATCTGGTGACGTCAGTTGCCGAAAGCTCAGACGGGGTCATTTGGGTTGGCACCTATGGTGGTGGACTGTCCAAAATAGATGTGATGAGTGACACGGTTCGGCACTATCGACACGATCCGGACGACCCCTTGAGCTTGCCAGACGATCAGGTCATGGCGGTACACGTAGACTATGAAGATGTCGTATGGGTGGGTACGCGGGACGGTGGACTAGCAAGACTCAAAGCTGACGGCGAGGGTTTTGTCCGATTCGTCCATGATGCAAGCAACGATCAATCGCTGAGCGGCAACGCGATTTCACGCATCTACCGAGAGCTGGACGGCACCTTGTGGGTGGGTGTGTTCGATGGCGGACTTAATCGAATGCAGCCTGTGACCAGTGAATCAAATTTCAAACGTTTTCGACACGATCCTGAAGATCCCACGTCGCTGAGTAGCGATCGGGTACTGACGATCTCCCAGGATAGAAGCGGATCTATTTGGTTTGGCACTGAAGGTGCGGGATTGAACCGCCTTGAGAGTGTCGAAGATGGGTTCGAGCGGTTTGATCTTGAGCAGACAACCACAGATAAGGACATCGACTCACCGACAGGTACACCCTGGGAAATTCATGAATCGCGTGATGGCACTATGTGGCTCGGGACGTTGTCACAAGGGATGTTGCGCTGGTCGCTGGAAGACCGGCGTGCCGGGAATGTCCGCTTTGATCAGTTCAGCGTCAGGGAAGGATTGTCGTCTCAGATTTTCGGTATAGTGGAAAGTACGCCGGGAGAACTCTGGCTCAGCAGCAGTAACGGTCTGTTTCTGTTCGAGATTGAATCTGGCGCTGTGCGCAAATTCGATCGCAAGAATGGTCTCAGAAGTAATGAATTCAATCACAGTGCTAAGTTGCGAAGTCGCTCTGGCCGGGTGGTGTTTGGCAGTACAAAAGGGTTGGTTGGTTTCTTTCCAGGGGAACTCCCGAGTAATTCCCGCCCACCTTCGGTCGAGTTGCTGGCGAGGTCACGTACAGAGAATATAGCGCGTACCGGAAGCGGTAGGTCGGTGCCTACGATCGAATTGCAGTATTTTGACACGTTCATTTCCTTTGAATTTGTTGCGTTGGATTTTGTTTCATCCGACAAGAACGAATATCGCTACCGACTCGCAGGTCTGGAAGAGGAGTGGATTGAGGTGCGTGGATTCCGCCGTGCCATATACTCCAGTCTGACGTCAGGGAACTACACCTTTGAAGTACAGGCGTCGAACAATGACGGGGTCTGGAACAGGGCAGGGGCCAATATCGAGGTGATTGTCGTACCCCCACCGTGGAGCACCTGGTGGGCATATGTCAGCTATGTGATCGTCGTGCTGGCAGTGGTTGGTTGGTTCATGAACCGCCAGCGCGGCAAACTGATCGCCGAAGCGAAGAACACGGCCAGGCTTGAGAAGCTCGTAGGTGAACGCACATCCGAGCTTGCAGAACGTAACGATGAATTGGTGGCGTTGAACTTTAGATTGGAAAAAGCCAGCGTGACGGATGCGCTTACAGAGTTGCACAACCGTCGATACGTCGATGAGTATATGGAAGCAGAACTATCAATGTTACGCCGTGTTATGTTTGAAGAAGAGAGTACTGGCAAGCACTCTCCTGATTCGCCGCGACTGCTGTTTCTGATGATGATAGATCTGGATGGATTCAAGCTCATCAATGACACCTTTGGACACCTGGCCGGTGACACAGCGCTGATTGAAGTCAAGGATCGTCTGATCGCTAGCTGCCGTAAATCAGACTCCATCGTTCGCTGGGGAGGAGATGAGTTCCTGATCATTGGACAAGCACGCACATACGAGGGTGCTGAGTCGATGGCAGGAAAGATCCGCGCCAGCCTCGCCGATCCTCAGTACGATCTTGGAGATGGCAGGGTCGCCAAGTTGTCCGCGTCAATTGGCCTATCACCAATGCCCTTTGTTGAAGGCGACCTGGATTTTGCCACGTGGGAGCAGGTATCGGCTATCGCCGACCTGGGCGCTTATCTGGCCAAGAGCAACGGGCGCAATGCCTGGGTGAGTATTGCCGGTACCGATCAATTAGTCGCTGACGACATGAAGAATATCCAGGATCAGCTGGCCGACATGGTGGATCTGGATAAGCTGCGGGTAGAGAGTTCCCTGCGGCAAGGCCTGCGACTGCGCTTCGAACCAGTAAACTTGAGAGCCTAGTCGGCGATCCATGTCATTGTGCACGCGGTTGTGGTAGTTTTGGCGGTGCGTCGAGATACCAGTCTCCTGACGGGCTTTACAGAACCAGCTTCCTAACAGACACAAACCGACCAATGGCCACGATCACTTCACATCTTGACACGCAGTCGAAAACCTATCGCGAGAATCGCGATGCCCTGCTCGAAATACTCGACATGCTCGATGACCTGCACCAGCAAGTAGAAAAAGGTGGGGGTGAGGAAGCCATGGCTCGGATCGCGTCTCAAGGTAAGAAGCCGGTCCGACAGAGAATTGCCATGGTACTGGACCGGGACTCGCCTTTCATGGAAGTCTGCCCTTTGGCGGCGTATAACTCGGGCACCGAGATCGGTTCGGGGTTCATCGTGGGCATCGGCGTCATCTCGGACACCGAGTGTCTCATCTTGGGTCACGATCCATCGGTTCGGGCAGGCGCGATGACCGGGTTCAACAGCAAGAAGTTGATGCGTGGTCTCGAAATTGCCAGGGTAAACCGCCTGCCCTATGTCCAGTTCGTCGAGTCGGCCGGCGGGGATCTCCGAGGGAATCCCGGTGGGCCTCGTGGGCCCCGCATGGCCATGCGGCGGATGGTTCATCCGGCTCCCGGTCACTTCGCCGAATCCGGCCGGCTCTTCTACGAGATTACGGAGCTGTCCCAAATGCACATTCCCACCGTCGCCGTGGTGTGCGGAACGGCCACCGCGGGCGGGGCTTATCAACCCGGAATGAGCGATTACAACATCTTCGTGAGCAACCAGGCGCGGGTTGCCTTAGGTGGCGTTCCCTTAGTCAAGATGGCAACGGGCGAGGACGCCGACGCCGAGAGCCTAAGCGGGGCGGCCATGCACACGTCGATCTCGGGTCTGGGCGACTACCTTGCCGAGAACGAGGAGGATGGTGCGCGACTGTGCCGGGAAGTGATCTCACACATCAACTGGCGCAAGTTGGGACCTGGTCCCTCCATGCCTGCCGACCCGCCGGCCTATGATCCGGATGAGTTGTTGGGAATCGTTCCCCAAGACCTCAAGAAGCCCTTCGACATGCGGGAGGTGATCGCACGGATCGTCGATGGTTCGCGCTTCGAGGAATTCAAGCCCCTATACGGCCCCACGCTGGTGTGCGGCTGGACATCAGTCGACGGCTACCCCGTTGGGGTTCTCGGCAATAACGGTCCGCTGATGTCCGAGTCTTCGGAGAAGGCGGCCCAGTTCGTCCAGCTCTGTAACCAGATCGATGTGCCGCTGGTGTTCCTGCACAACGTGACCGGGTACATGGTTGGCACCGACTTCGAGCGGGGCGGCATGATCAAGAACGGCGCTAAAATGATCAACGCTGTGGCGAACTCAACGGTTCCCCACATCAGTGTAATCGTCGGCGCGTCCTATGGTGCAGCCAATCACGGGATGAGCGGACGCTCTTTCAATACCCGCTTCACGTTCAGCTGGCCAACTGCCAGAGCGGACGAAATGGGCTCGGCGCAACTCACAGGTGTGATGGGCATTGTCGATCGTGAGCAGGCGCGAGCGAATGGCACCGATTTCGACGAGGAGGCCTACTCACGAGATCTGGACGAACTCGCGTGGGAGGCCGATGAGCGTGCGCAGGCACTCTATATCACGGCGGCAGTTGCAGACGATGGCCTGATCGACCCCCGTGATACGAGAACCCATCTCTCCATCGCACTGTCTGCATGCCACTCCAACGAGGTGGCAGGTGCCAAAAACTACGGTGTTTGGCGGATGTAGGGGGCCGCTCAGCGTATGCGCTTGTCCGCGTACGGGATCGGTTAAAGGAATCCCCTGTCCTGGGAAGAGCTGGCAGCATAGTCGTAGTAGCGTTGGGGTCGGAGTAATCGGCTCGCTCGGCACGACCAGATGAGCTAGCGCGAAAATTCGTCCCAGATCTCCCTTTCAGTGACGTCGAGAAAAGCTCCCAGCCTGGGCTCCGCGTCCAGAGTCAGGGTTTGTCGGTCCTCTGCACTGTATCATCCTCCTTTCCACCTGTTAGTAGGGCCCTATATCCTTACGGAACAACGCCCTGTCGGTTCTCTTGCGGACATCAAGCCACCCTTCGAGGCGTTGCATGTGTGCGGCCACCCAATGCGTCGCAAAGGACCACTCAGGTTTTGTTGCCATGGCCGCAAGGAGCCATAGAGTATTACTGAGATCACTGTCGATCGCGCCCGCCCAAAGTCTCTTCTCAGCGTCGCTCGGGAAGGGGAAGAATTGCTCATATCCCTCCCGAAACGCGGTGAGATAGCTCTCGTCTAGTGCCAGCATGGTCACATACATCTTGACGATCTCGTTAAACGAGTCTGCGATGGCGCATTCCTCCAAATCGATGCATCCAGACAATCTGAAAGTGTCCACTGTTCTCTCGATGATGAAGTGTTCCGCGACCGGTTCGGTATGAATCAGACCAGGACCCACAAACGGGGCGTCCGATTCGGCGCGATCGCCTGCGTAGTGTGCTTCGAGCGAGGCCGTGAGCGATGACCCGTCGAGCCCCAGACGTTTGAGACGGTCACTGAGATGCCGCAGGGAGTCCTGTTGCTTCCTGTGAGACTCTACCGTACTTAGGGATGTTGGCTTGCTGTCATCGACTACCCACTGATCCAACCCAACTGTGCGAGCTGCGGCCTTTGCATCTACCAAGGTGGTCGTATGATACCGGCCCATGGCTGACCCGAGGGATCTTAGCAGCCGCACTCTGTCTTGCTGTTTACATTTCCCCCACAGCACATCAAGCCGCACTCCGGGACATCGCTCAACGATCATGTAGGGAACATGAAGGTCTGGATCCTGCGGAGACCAGTCCAGCACCTTGGGAGTCGGCATGGAATCTATATGCTCGAGAATTCTCAGGACCTCAACTTTTCTCTGAGTAGGGTCGTTAACACCAAAGGAGAGAAAGTATGTATCGTCGAGGTGGTATGCGACCGTTTCGTTACCCCGTGGCTCGGGGATGATCTTTGCGGGGTTCCTTATGCCGTGGGAGTTGCAGATCCTTTCGATGTCAGCTCGCGAAAGCCTCTCTCGGAAATCGTCGCCCGGTCTGCCAATGCGTTCCATGTGTCATTCACTCAAGCCCAACGCCGCGCTAAGCGGTCATCCTTCGCATTCCTCGACGTTCGGTTGCCGCGGCGCTATTCCAAGAGCCCCAACAAATCCGTGCCAAGGTCAACTTGATCGCGTCTCCAAGCCAGGGTGGCGGCGATTTGGCTTCCCTCTCATGTATCGTCCCATTTCAGTTTCCATCGCTTCTATCATGGATCCTGCAAGCGTCGTAGCAGAGTCGGCACATAACACCCAGTTAAGGGGCGTGAAGCAGCTTTTCTGCGTAGCGTCCCAGCGACCGAAAGGAGCGGCTTGAACTGCATGTTAGGAAGTAAAGAGCAAGGAAACACCCCGCAGATGCCGTGAAAGACATACTTAGGAGATTCCCCAGACGATATCTGTCCAAGTCACGCCATTCTTCTGGTCTACCCCGTACAGCCGCAATCACACCGGCAAATCCCGCCAAACCAATAGAGAACTCAATTGCAATTATGAGTAAGTCATTAATGTTCATCAACGCCTAATACCCAGTTAAGCGGCCAACTGCGAAGCAGTTGGTCCGAGCGAATGGGAACAATACTCGGAAATCCAGCGATCCCGTTACCTACTTCAATAATGGCAGTAAGGACATTCTCGCCTGGCATAGGACACCTAACACCAAGTTAAGCGGCCGCCTGCTTGCAGGCGGTCCGAGTGAGTGCGCTTGCGCGCGAACGCCTTAAACGACATGTTAGGTGTCCGTCTGTTGTGACCTTGGCGACTGATTGATCATGCTCTGGAGCATTAGCATGCGAAACGTCGACTCAATCTCGAGTGCATTCCGTCCCTTTTCGCCTAGTCGCATGTGTGATGCTGCATATAGGTAGTAGCTGTCTTTTCGTTCGGGCATATACTTCGCCGGGAATTTGTATCGACCATCCTTTGTCCGATACTGCTCCAAGTGCTCAACGCCCTCTCTGAACCAGGGCAATTCGGATGCGCCCGGCCATTTTGAGACGAGATCAAGATATAGCAGGAACTTGTGCGGCTGGAATCCTGGTTGGTCGAATGCAAAGAAACCAAAGAAGTACGGTACTTCTGGCTGGGATCGGCCGTATCCGTTCTCAGGAAACCACTCGTAACCACCTTCGAGTTCGCGCGTCTCATAAAAACGCTGCATCCGTTCAGACGCTACGGATTCAAGCACGAATCTGAGCTGCGCTTCGTACTTGCTCGAATCCAGATGGGAGAACGTGTAGAACTCACCACATTTGGGCGCATGCTGAACGGCATCGGGAGTCCAGATGTGCTTGTCAGCCCAGGTCTTTGAGACACCTGCGGCAGCTTTCTCCTGTGGCGTCATCAGAAGACCTTCAAGGCCAATACCCCCTGCGTTCGACTCGAAGTACTTGGCAGTGCTGTCAAGTTGACGTACTGCCACCGTTTCGGGGTCGATAATGTCGTTTCTGTAACCCGCGCCGATGAAGATCAGGCATATCGCGGCGGGGTGCCAATTGATCGTGGCTGGATCACCGGGTCGCCAGGCGGGACCACCATGGAATCTTCTGAACGTCGCCTCAAGCACATCGCGGAATTCCGGGATATCCGCGCGCAGGCCGTAGGCACATAACTTAGCTGCGCTGTTGATCGCCGCACTGTCCTTGCTACCAGTTAGACGCTTGCAGTTCCTTAGCGCATCCAGCCACTTGAGGACTTCCGGGTCGGCAAGCAGTTGTGATTGAAGCACGTCGTCTGCGGGTAAAGCGCCCAGCTCATGAGCGAGTCGGTACCGGATGATGGGACCCGCGTTTCCCGCCAGCCAATCCAGTTGATTCAGCGCCTCGGGTGTATCGATGGGCATGAACCTAGAACTCCTCAGCTCCGATGCGAGGCCCCAGGCGTTTGCCGCCCACATAACACCAGGATAAGCGGCCTGGTCGTTCTGGCGCTTGGATTGCGCATGCAAACCAAGTGACAGGTTGCCAGGTCCGAGCGACCGAAGGGAGCGACTTCATCCTCATGTTATGCGTTATCTCAAACAGGTCTATTGGCTCCATCGTACTCGCATTCCAACGAGAATTGGAGGGTAGACGACTTCCGGTCATGCTGAGAGAATCAGACAATGCAGGAAGGCTATGCACATACCAAGTGGGGCGAGGTCTCGTTTGAAGATTCCGGAGGAACAGAACCGTCCATACTATTCCTACATGGCGGGGCAGCGAACCTTAGGGCCTGGGACAATGTGGTTTCGATTCTGGAAACTTCGCATCGATGTATCAGCATTGACCTACCAGGACACGGCAAGACCCCGATCGAGCCATTAACACTACCGGAGACGCGGGAGGCCCTGATGGCGGTCTGTGAGAGAATCGGCGTAAAACAGCCGCTGGTAGTTGGCCACTCATTCGGTGGCCTGGTCTCTGCGTTCATTTCCAATACAGCAGGACTGGTCTCAGGTGCAATGGTCATTGATCCATACCTTTACGATGAAGAAGTCCGGCGACACTTTGCGAATCTAGAGGAAGCGCTCGACGAGGTGCGCTTAATGGAGTGGCCATGGCCAGACACTTCAGATCTCGATGCGGAAGTAGAACGCGTAAAGTCACGTTACGCGCCGAGACCAGACGAAGGCAACCTACTCGCAATGATACGAAGGGGATATCGTGAAGTAGAAGAAGAGCAGTTTCGTCGATTCCCCAGACGCGAAGACGAAATGAAGGGCGTTATGGCGAACTGGTCCGTTGATATAACTGCGACCTTCAAGGGCGTCAAGTGCCCTTTGTCAATTGTGCTAGCCACTGAGATTGACCGTCCGCGGCTCGACGCCCGACGAAGGACGGTACTTGATATCAGAGAGGTTCTATCCGCATCCGAGAGCACCGAATTCGAATGCGGGCATGATATTCCCGGATTTATGCCCGCCGAGCTCGGTAGGTACATCCGATCATGGGCGAAACGTGGACGCCTAACACCTGGTTAACCGGTCGCCATTTCGACGCGTAGCGGCGAATAAGGCGGTCCGAGGGAGCGAAGCGACCGGGTTGAACCACATGTTATGCATCTGTCGCATGATCATCGCTTGCTCAGCGTCAAAGGAAGAGACATTGTCAAGAAAGTCAGTCAATTCTGTTTCGTTGAGCAGTAAATCAACTTCTTCAACAAAATCGGGATTGAACATCGGTCGGCCAACGGCATTCCACCACTTCCTCGTTCTCTGCGTACCTTGATGAATTGTGATTATCGTATGGTACTCCTCGTATACATCTCTGGTCACTACGCGATCTCTGTACTGGAACCACTCCCACTCTCTCTGCCTCATTGCCGATGTTAGAAGGAAATTCAGTGAGAATTTCTCATTCTCGTTAAGCTCGCTCTTTGTAAAGTATGTGTGCAAATCAGGGTTCTGAATGAGCTGGTATAGCTCCGCCTGACCTTGTTCCACCATCCGTTGCCTCACTTGAGTTCTAGCATGTAAGTTGCCCTGTCGAACCTGCAATGACAGATAGACAAGCGTAATCAAGACAGCAACTGCTGCAAGCAGTTCACCAATGGATCCGAGCTCACTGATGGTCATGTCTCATCCAGAATCCTAGGCGCATAACTTCTGTCTCAGGTGCGCCGCTTTCTGGCGCCGCTCTGGAGACTCCTGTTATGCATTATCAATTCCAACGTCTTGGATCTGAGTCAAATTTCTCAATTTCTAGTTTTTCAAGAAGTGTGAATGTTCCTGGCGCTTCGCTTTTTATCTCATTCCAGACATTTCTAAATTCAGTTTTTTCTAAATGTGCTTGTATCCCAGCTGTCCAGTCATTCCATGTATCTCCACTAACCCTGTTTTTGAATCTCAGGTATGTTTGTTCATTACAGAGATCCAAGTAGTTATAAATGAGCTCTCTCGTTTCTGTTTTCTGTTCTTCCGATACCTCGTTCCCTATCAGCGCATCAACAGGTATTCCTTTGGCCAGCTCTCGATATTGCTGGTCGATGGAATCTTCAAAGGAGGTTTGCGCTAATTTCCTACTTTCTCTAATTTGCCAGGCTGCAATACCCACGCCTAACGCCGTAGCGATGGCGGCAATCGCTGTCGCAATGGCTGCTATTGAATTCCAGTCAATCAATATATTGGTTCTCTAGTTGCATAACACCCAGTTAAGCGGCGTGACATGGAGGGAGCCGTTTGCGACAGAATGGCGAAGCCATTTGCAAACGGGGCCTGGAGTGGCACGTCCGAGTGACGGAGCCGAAGGCGGAGGATCGGCTTCAACTGCATGTTATGTGGATGACCCACCTTCTTCGGTGAAAATGTAAACGCCACCACCATCGTGCGGATCGTCCAAGAAGAGCCCCTTCCCTTCGGCTCCAGCGGCAATATAGGAAAGTCCGTTGCTGCTAAGTCGATCTTTAAAAGCCTCTACCGCTGCTTGGTTGGGTTGTTCAAGATTTAGCAACACTGTCTGCGGGATAAACGTCATCAGTGCGATTCTTGTGCCTTGATATTCCAAACAAGCGTAGCCCTGGTTCCATCGATCTTTCTCGATGGGAGTAAAGCCGAGTTTTGTGTAGAACTCTGCCGAAGTGGGCGCATCCTTGACCTTTAGGGCTATGAACAGGTTGCCGATATCATTCATCTACAATACTCCCTGACCTTAGAACGGTACTTTAGCTCACGCTCGGATATCCACATAACACCTGGTTAACCGGCCGCACGAAGGGGCAGACCGGTTGCAGTATGCAAGCGGGATGACGCTTTGTGCGGTCCGAGCGACCGTAGGGAGCGGGGTTCAACCACATGTTATGCCTCGCCCACCCACGTTTTGGCGTCTGTTGGCTTTCAAATTGTTCATTCCTGCCTGCCATCAGGTTTCAAGAGTTGGGCGATGTTTTCTCCTTGGAATCAATCCTCTCGAATGTGAAAGTATCTGTTGTAATAAGCCACGTTCCAGTCACCTGACGCCGAAGAGTTAGCAGGAAACTAGCGCCAAATGTGGCAATCTTGTCACTCCCATTTGGATAGTTCTGACAGATTGTGCCACGCATCCAGGCGTGATCGCCTGAACCATCAATGTCCTCAATTTCGAAATCGTAGCTGAGTGGGATGCTGTCGTTAAAGATGAAATTTGATAGCCCTCTTATAGGTTCAGCCTGATCTGGAATCATCTGGACGGCGTCATGAGTGTACATGCCCCGTAGGGCCTCAATATCTCCCGCCATAGTAGCGTCTTTCATTGCATCAATGACCGATGCAATGTCACCCTTGTCCGCATCAGACAGGCCACCTAGCTCATTCCGATTGCCTTCACCACTCATAGAGCCTCCTCACAGACTGCCTTCAACATCCAACCACAACTCCATCGGCTCATGGAAAGCCGCTTCAATCTGATTTCGCCAGCATAACATAATAGTAGGCAGCCAGAGAGCTTCCTACTTTCTTGCTTCTAATCAATGCCATATGTTCCAGTCTCTACATCGATTCCAAAACAGGTCTTCCTACTCCCGGCAAAACAAGCTCGTTGGCTCCCTATCTCCTTAAGAAGCTGCCAACTGGCTTCTCACTCCATGCAGGACTCTAACACCCAAATAGGTCATTTCATGCAGTAGCACGCCCCCAATTGTCTGGTGACGACACAGAAGGGACCCATTGGGGCCAATGGAACTGTTTCACTATTTGGCTTTGGTGACCATCCCTGGTGAATCCTACTCTAACAGAGGATCTTCCCAGCGAGCGGTGCCAGTACGCAGCGAAAGTAGCTGGTCACCCAGTGAGTAGGCCTGAACAACGCGGGGCGTATAATGACACACAAAGTCAAACCATTGGCTACCGGGCTGCCGTTCAAACGTGGCCGCCAGATGGGAGGGAAAGACGATGAGCGCATCCGCCATGAATGTGACGATTGACTCACAGGTTCACGCTTATGAGCGCAATCACCCCGGTCGGCCCTGGGCCGGAACGCTCGCCGGTCCGGCGGCGGTGACTGGTGATGACATGGTTGCGGCCATGGATGCCGTTGGTGTCGACGGTGCGCTGCTGGTGTCCCCTTACAGCATGTATCGCTACGACGCCAGCTATGCGCTCGAAGTGCAGGCACGCCACCCGGGTCGGTTCGGGCTCATCAAACCCTTCGATCCACGCGAGGCGGATGTCGCTGACCAGGTTGCCGACTGGGCTGCTGCGCCCGGTGTGGTCGGGGCGCGCATCATGCTCACGGGCCGCACCCGTGATGACGACGCGGGCCTGGATCGGATCGTCACGGCCGCAGCGAGACACGGGCTGCCGGTCAACGTGCTGTGCTGGGGAGATCTATCGCTGTTTGCGGAGCTGGCAAGTCGGCATCCGAACGCGCAACTGGTCGTGGATCACGTTGGGCTTGTGCAACCGTTTGCGCCGCCGCCACCGTCCAATCCTTTTGCCGATCTCGCCAACGTGCTCGCCCTGGCGCATTACGAGAATGTGGCGATCAAGATTTCAGGCGCCTGCACCTTGTCGCACGAGCCGTTCCCCTATGACGACATCTGGGATCCCCTCTGCCGGATCTTCGAAGCATTCGGCTTCGAGCGTTGCTTGTGGGGTACCGATTGGACCCGTGCGGTCAACTTGCTGACCTACCACGAGGGCGTCGAGGCGTTTCGTGTCAGCAGTCGACTATCAGACTCCGATCGGGTGACCCTGATGGGCGGCAGCCTGTCCCGCATCTACGGTTGGAAGCCAGAAGACTAACTGACCAATTGTTTTCCAGAACCACCCAAAGTGTAATATGCTGGTTGTCTCGGCAGCCTTCCGTTCTGCGCCAGACCCAAGTACAGGCGGCCGAAGGTCAGGCGCGTGGCGGCAACTGAAACTGAAACGATGTTTGGAACTTGAGGGAGATCAATCCAATGCCTGACGCTCAACCCGTCCCGGAACCTGTTCTATATACGACAAGAGATGGCATCGCCACGATTGCCCTGAATCGCCCGGCTCGTCTGAACGCCATGACCAATCCACTGATGAACGGCATCAGCGAAGCAATTGCGCGAGTGGTTGACGATGAAAGCATCCGAGTCGTCGTCATCACCGGTGAGGGGCGTGGTTTCTGCTCGGGCGCTGATCTTGCGGAGGCCGCCGAGCCGCCCGCGCGAGAAAGGAGATCCGATGCGGCAGCCGAGGCAAAATCCACTGCGGTGGTTGACCCGTTCAATACGGCCATGCGTGCCGTCATGGACTGCCCCGTACCGACCATTGCTCGCGTCAACGGGGCGGCCGCTGGTGGTGGTTTTGGACTTGCCCTCGCTTGCGATATCGCTGTCGCTGCCGAGTCTGCGTTTTTCGTCGCCACCTTCAGTCCCAGGCTTGGTGTCGTGCCGGACATGGGCGCAACTTGGAGCATACCGTTACGGGTGGGTCGCGCCCGCGCATTGGGGCTCACTTTGCTGGGCGATCGCATCACCGCCGCTACAGCACTGGAATGGGGCCTGATCTGGAGTGCCGTTGCAGATGATCAGTTGGACGATGAAGTGGCGCGCATCGCTGCTATTCTGAAGCGCTCCTCACCGAGTACCGTAAGGAGGACTCGTGAGACGATCGATGCCGCGATCCACAACAATTTCAGTGATCAACTAGATCTAGAAATGAAACATCAAGCAGTCCTGATTTCGCGCAACATGCGCCAAGGGGCGCTGGCGTTTCTGGAAAAGCGGGATCCCGAGTTCGGGGGCGAACGCGACTAACCCGACCCCTCCTTTCCCTTTACCTGCTACGATGCCACGGACAAACAAGGAGACCACGATGGCTTTTGAATTCCTGCAGTACGAAAAAATCGGTCGCGTTGGACGCATCACACTCAACCGACCGGAGAAGCTGAACGCACTAAGCGTTGGATTGCAGACCGAGATTGTCGAGGCGGCCAAAGATGCCGAGGCGGATGCAGACATTCACGCGCTTGTGCTGCGCGGCAGCGGGCGCGCCTTCAGTGCCGGCTACGACATCACGCCGACCGTCGAACGTAGTGAACAACGGGCGGAGCGCACCATCCGCACCGATATCTCCCGCATGGAGGATATGGTTGCCCGCTGGACCAAGCTCTGGAATCTGCGTATCCCCACGGTCGCCCAGGTGCACGGTTATTGTATTGCCGGCGGCACAGACCTTGCCCTGCACTGCGACATGATTGTGGTGGCCGAGGATGCAAAGATCGGCTTCACCCCAGTGAGAGCGATGGGTACACCGCCAACCCACATGTGGATATATTCAGTCGGTCCGCAGTGGGCCAAACGGATGCTGTTGACTGGCGATTTGATCGAGGGGCAAAAAGCCTGCGACATCGGCTGGGCCGTCGACGCGGTGCCGGCCGACGAACTTGACGATGCGGCTCTGGCACTCGCCACACGCATGAGCCACATTGGCAAGGACCTGCTGACGGCCAACAAGTACATCGTCAACAAGGCGATGGAACTGATGGGGCGCTCACTCCTGCAGCAGATTGCTCTCGAGCACGACGCCGTAGCCCATCTGGCACCCGAGGCACTCGAATTTGGCCGGATGTCGCAGGAAAAAGGGCTCAAGGCAGCACTCGAATGGCGGGACGGGCCGTTCGAGAAGTAGGGGGAGATCGTCGTTACCGATCGTCAGGTCGCGCCAGGCCAACGTCGTCGATGTAAACAGATCCGCGTTTGGATCGATCGAAGAGAAAACTAACGGCGGTGATACGTTCGCGGTCGAAGGCATCACTCTCCGGAGTGAAACTCGAGAAGGGAAAGGCGTAGTATTTCATAATGGCCTCGGACCTCGAACCCATATATCCGAATTGGGCGAGTCGCGTGTCCTCGACAACCTGAGGATATAACGGCTCGACAGTGCTGAGCTGTGTACTCGCGGTCAAACCATTTCCATCGGTTAGCTGTAGCGTCCAGTCGATGGGGGATTTGTCCTTCTGCCCTTCGTCTTGCTCTCCATCCTGCTCTGAGGCGTCCTTGTCGGGCTCGAAGCCCTTGGGTAGAGAGCTGACCTGGCTCTGCGTGGCCGAGAAAACCAACGCAGAAAAACTCGTGAAGTCCAAGGCGTTCGCAAGATGCAGGTTGAGTGAGGCTGGCTGCTGGTTGACGCGATCATCCCAAGCAAGCTGCAGCACCTGACTTTCGAGCGGTCTCGCTTTCAGGTTGACCCAGGATTCGAACCACTTGGTCAGATCCGTGCCATGAATCGTTCCGGCATGGTGTGTCGCCGTTGCGGGGTCACCGTCTTCATCGAAGTTCATCAGCCACAACGTACTCGCTTTCTGGAAGTTGTTGATGTAATAGCCATCCGGCAACCAAGCGGCAGCATACCGGGCACTTTCAAATATGGGCAGGTATTCGCGCTTATCTTGATGCAGAGCATCCAAGAATGCGGAAACGTACACGCTCAGAATCTGCCGCTGCGTCTCGGGCGGCATAATGACTGATTTGCGCAGGCCCCAGCCAAGCACCGTATCTTCATCTCCCCAACTGGTGTTGAACTGGCCGTGGTTGCCGGGATGGACGTAAAGGCTTGCTTTGAATTGATCTGACCGGTCTAGTTTGGCGCGGCTGTATTGGGTCAAACCCATAAACGAGGACACGTCACCGTCCATACTGCCGTGAATGGTGAAATACGACACGTTCTGCATCGGCGTGCCCACATCGCGTGGCTTGTATTGACCGTCCACAGGTGCAATTGCAACGACCCCCTTAATGGCAAAGTTATAATCGAAGGTTAACGTTGCGTCGTCAGGATAGTGGCCGAGGCGGTTGAAATGCGCTGCTATCGCTACGGCTTCGCCACCGCGTGAATGCCCTATCAAAGTGATGTTGCTCATGTCCACCAACCCGTCAAAGGGGTGCTCAGGCGTTTGTTGCCAGGTGCGCCACTGCCGCAGGTGTTCCAATAGCAGCCAGGCTCTGGCGTCGTTCTCTTCCTCCAGGCGGGGTTTGATTGGATTGACCAGGTCGCCGAGAGATGAATTCAGAAAATTCTCGTCTACCGATACGAAGATATATCCACGGCTTGCCGCCAGCCGCCCAAGATACTCGTAACCCCCGTCGGAAAAATCTTCCATCGAATGATTGCCGTGAACGATCAGAACAAGGGGATACGGGCCTTCACCATCCGGATACCAGACGCGGCCCTGTACGGGTAATTCGTCGACGCCAAAACCCCAATATCCTGTACGCGTCCATCCCACCGCGCCTTTCCAATTGTCTATCAGCTTGGATCCGTCGACCGCCTCGGAAACGAAACCGGCCTCGACACCAAACTCGGGCCGATGGCGATCGTTGCCGCTGCCATAGGTGGTATGCAAAACATCTCGTGGACCCGTTAGCGATGGGTCCGGCAAATCCAGAGTCGAATCTGTGAGCTGGTAGCCGATCAGCGGCTGGTTTGGTTCGTCGTGCTTCACAAACGTCACGTAGATCGCCGTGGCGCAGACCGTGACGCCCGTCACCAACGAAAGAACGGAGGCGTACTCACGCCTTCGGTCGCTGCTCTTGACCAAAGTGGGGACGGCACCGGCAATTAACGCCGTGCCAAATACAGCGGCTGTGACTAGAACCGCCGTTGCCTTTGGGCCAAATTCAATCAGCACGAAATAGGCGAGCGGCAGCGGTAGCAGTAACGCGATGGCAAAATTCCTGGGTATGGCGCCCATTAGTCGGACGATGAGCAAAACGGCGCCACCTGCAAGCAATAAGCAGCCGAGGACGACGAGAAAACCGGCAGTCTTCCACATCGTGAAATCGACGAACAGGAGCTCGACAATCAGCGCGGCCAGAAACAGAAGCCAGCCGCAGGCAACTGCTTTCGAAGCCATCGACCAAGCATCGGCACTGGGCGTGACGAAGGCGGGAATTCGACGGAGTCCATTCAGAATTCGTCTGTACATCACAACGATCTCTCATCTAACATAAATTAGGTGGTTGATATCATAAAGGATTTT
>CEPV01052290.1_pt1 | contig 16945 bp, 21 predicted proteins | sample 530451 | NCBI WGS metagenome assembly CEPV01 (sample SAMEA2620097, study PRJEB7988) | marine metagenome | isolation source: saline water (ENVO:00002010), including | reverse complement strand
ATTTCGCTTCCACCGGTCAAAGACCGGATGGAAATCGCAGCTTATACCTTATGATATATTTTGAAATTCCTTTTTTCATTTAAACACCAACACCAACTTTAATTTTATCCTTATACTTTAACATATATTTTCTCTCCATTTTTGCTATATCAGATTTTACTTCTTCTTGCATAGAATTAAATCTATCTTCCAATATCTCTCTTTGTTTCTTTTCTTGATCCAATTCTTTCTGCAATTCTGATTTAGTAACATCAATCAACATATCATCATCTTGAATTGAATCTTTTATTCCTAAAAAATCAGAATAATATCCTATCATTTTACTATCTTTCCATCCGAACCTATACATCAACGCATTTTCAGATTTATATCTTGATAACCAATAACATGAGCTATTATGCCTAAAGTCATACATAGTTAATCCATCTCTGATAGAAATAACCTTTCCTTTCTCATCCTTTAATGGATTTCCAATTCCTAAAACTCTATATCCTAATCTTGAAAGATATTTATTAACAATAACAGGTTTTATTTTAAAAACAAACTCTTCTTTATCCAATTCATTTTCTTTAAAGAATTCTGTTAATAACTCATAACATAACATTAATTTTATTTTTCTTCCGAAAGTTTTGCTTGTTTCTTCTCTGATATTCAACCAATAAAATTCCTTATCTTTCATTGGAGTTATATCCTTTCGTTTAACATTCATTAATTCTGTTGGAGATCTTATTCCAGAATCAAACATAAAAGCCATTAACAATTTATATTCAGGTTTTGCAGCATTTAATAATTTCTTAAAACCTTCTTCAACACTCCTAGTATCTCCTTCTCCGAAGAAATTAAATTTAGGTTTTCTATCTTCATTTGGAGTTAAATATTCATTAATATCTAAAATATCGATCTTTTTCTCATTATGCATATAAACCCTATACCAATTCCACCATGCTTTCCACCCCTTAATATAATCCCTAACAGATTTATATCTCTCTCCATTTATTTTTGTAATATCTCCATCATCCATCTTTTCAAATAAACCATAAACACCACCCTTCAACTTTTTAATATCATCTTGAGAAACAACCATAATATCATTAATCTTATAATGTTTCTCTAGCATTTTACAAATTATTCTTAATCTGTGCTTTTGATTATTTAATCTATGATAACCTCTCTTTCCTTTTGTTGCTTTTGTGTTAATGTTTATTCCTTTTTTCATATCTTCCAAATATAAAAAAATAGCATCAGAATTTTTCCTAGATATATCATTTAAAACTTTAACAGAATTCTCATATCTTTCCTTATGCTTATAAGGATCAATAACTTTCTCTCCATTTGAATTATTTATGTTTAATGGTATTTTAACATCACCTTTTGATATTGTTCTTTAAATCATCCATTTTTTATGTTGCCTTTAGAACTAGAATATCATAACCACTATATAAATTTATCCCTTATTTTTACCAAAAAGGTTAAATGCTCCCATCGGGAGTTTCAAGCCATAAATCCTTCGGATTTAACGGCGTTCGAACCCGAGTCATCGCCTCGAGAGGGCGATATGATTAACCGGAACTTTTAAGGTTTGGCCGGACTACACTATGGGAGCATAAATTAAAAGAAAAAGAATTGGTTTATAAATATTTGCGGGTGTTATATAATTAAAATGAAAATTATAACTTAATTTATTCTATCAATCCAAGCAGTTTTTTCTTTTTAAGGCGCAATTCAGTAATTTTATTCCTATACTCTTCTTTTCTTTTGCGATTTTCAACAAGTTCCTGATATAGGTCTTTATTTTTTTGGATTGATTCCTTGTAAAGCTCATTTACTTCCCTTAATTCTTCTTTAACTTTATCAACTTCATTTAAGTCTATAGACCTAACAGGATGAAGTTTCCTATGCTCCTCTATATTTGCTGGGTCTAGTTTTCCCTCTTTAAATAATCCTTTTTCTTGTTCTGTTAATTGTATTGCCATTATCATCACCTCTTGTTTTTTTTGGATAATTTTGAACTTATATTTATAGCTTTGTACGCTTTAATGCTTGAATCATAAGTTTTTTATAAAACCTATGTTAAAGGGAATGAATGAAAATTTCTGTTATCGCTTCAGGAAGCAATGGGAATTGCTGTTTAATTGAGAATAACAGTTCTTCTGTGTTGGTCGATGCCGGGAAAAGCGGAAGGGAAATTGAGTCTAGAATGGGTAAGTTGGGCAAGAGTTTGGAAGATGTTAATGGAATAATTCTTACTCATGCGCATCATGACCATGTTGCCGGTGCTGGAGTATTATCAAAAAGATTTGGAATTCCCTTGTATATGGCAAATGAAACTTATGCTGGAACTAAGCTTAAATTAGGCAAAATAGAAATGAAAATGTTTTCTGTTAATAAAAGTTTTAAGATTGGAAGCTTGAGGATTAAGCCTGTAATAACCTCCCATAATGTAAGTTCTTGCGGTTTTGTTTTTGGAAAATTTGGAATTTTTACTGATACTGGTATTGTTACAAAACAAATGGAACGAACTATCCCAAAATTAAATGGTGTTTTATTAGAGAGCAACCATGATATTGATATGGTCATTAATGGGCATTATCCTGCTTTTCTTAAGAAATGGATATTGTCTGATGAAGGTCATTTGAGCAATATACATGCAAGTTCTCTGATTCAGGAAAAAGGAAAAAAGTTATCATTGGTTTTGCTTGGGCATTTATCCGGCAATAATAATTCTCCTGATGTTGCTAAGAATACTTTTGAGAAACTGGTGAAGAGAAAAATTGAATATGCTGTTTGTTCTAGGGATGAAGAATCCGGCAGTTGGAGTTTATAAAAATGATAGAGTTCAATCCTGATGGCAGTATTAAACTTCCTGACAAAATTTTAAAACAGAAAAGAGGTAATGAATTCAGGATGAAGAATGGCCTTTGCGTCACAATAAAAAAAGAAGTAGTAAATGACAGAAGCCCGAAGAAATGCATTTTATCTGTAAAACTCTCTGAAAAATTTACAGATGATAGTTTTGTAACTAAGGTCTACAGCCAGTTTATGAACGCTTCTGAAGTTCCCTCAAAATTATCTAAAAAAGACAAGGGAGAGTTTGAAGTTGAGGTAGGGACTTGCTTTAGCAGATGCAAAGACTGTACCAAATTGGTTAATAATTTTAGGGAGTTTCTGGATGGTAATGTGATAGAGATACAGGGAAGCTGCAGCTTTAAGGGGCAAGGCAGAGTTTTTTGCTATGAAGATCATTTTGAATAATAAGCAGTTTTTTAAATAAGCAAGTACAGTTTAGTTCTATGAAGAAAGGATTTTGGATTGTTGTCAGGGAAATAATAAGGAAATCAGATATTATTCTGGAAGTATTAGATGCAAGAATGCCTGAACTTACCAGAAATAAAAAATTTGAAGATTATGCTAAAAAATACGGGAAAAAAGTAATTCTTGTGTTTAATAAGGCAGACCTTGTTTCTAAATCTGCTGTTGAAATCATAAAAAACAGATATAAAACTTCAGATTATGCTTTGATTTCTTGTAAAATGTTTATGGGCATAAATGAGCTAATTAAAGAAATAAAAAGCAAATTTAAAAAAGAGAAAATAAATGTTGCTGTTATTGGCTATCCTAACACTGGAAAAAGTTCTTTGATAAACAAGCTTTCTAAAGGTGGGAAGGCAAAAACAAGTTCAGAATCCGGGTTTACAAAAGGCTTACAATTGATTGCAGGCAAGGCTGGGCTAATGTTGATAGATACTCCTGGAGTTGTTCCGTATGGGGACAGAAAAGAGATTTTACTGGGGTTAACATCAGCAATCAGCCCCTCTAAGCTTAATGATCCGGATATTGTTGCATATGAGCTGATTAAGATGTTCAAAAGAAACAATCCAATTGCTCTTGAAAAAGAATATGGCCTTGATTCTAAATTAGACCCAGAAAAGTTATTATTTGAATTCGGAAAGAAAAGAAATATGCTCATGAAAAAAGGCGTAGTGGATGAGAGAAGAGCTGCAATACAACTTCTTACGGATTGGCATAAGGGCAAGATAAGGGTTTGAAAAAAACTCCGAAATTGAGTGTAGACGTTTAAATCATTTTAAGAAAATTATTCTGTAACACAAGCTGATGACTTAATTGTAACTATATTTAATGGAGTAAATAATACACCCCCCAATAATTAATGAAATTTATACATAAATTCCCTAGAAGGAAAATTATCTGGTTATTTAAAAATAACTATTCTTTATATTGAGGGAAACTTAAAGGTTGAATCTATAAATTTGTTATAAGAGAAATCTAAATGTTTTTAATTAATTTAGAATAGTTTAATTGGATTTAATGCTGAATTAAAATAGCTTTATCAAGCAATTCTCTTGCTCTATTAAGTCCAGCTCCCAAAGCATCAATTGATTCATCACCCATCTCTTTTCGTCTTCTTTCAGCAAATTCAACTACGTAAGATAGCTTATTTTCTAATGCACCATATAATGCACCATATAATATCTGTTTTGCTCTAAAGGAAACATCCCCAAGTTCTAGTTGTATTTTATTAGCTTGATCGGAAGTTTTATTCCAATTATCAACATTATTTGGTGAATCCCCCATTTCTTCGAGTTGAACGATAAGAGCAGAATGAAACTTTTTCAATTCATTTTCCCGTTCCCTTAATTCTCTATATTCTCCTTTTAAAACATCAACTGAATCAATTCCAGCTTGGAGTAGTTTACCAAAATTTCCTAACTTTTCTCTTCCTAAATCTGAATTTGAGTATCCTGCGAGTACTTTTGTGTATGCGTCTTCAAAATGACTCATGAAGTCAAGTAATGTTGCTCTATCCTTAAACATTTTTTTGGCTGATTGCACAATTTGAGTGTATCCTTTTCCAATTATTGCTGCTTGGCTCTCAGTCATATCAATTTTACCCGATTTAACAGCTTGTCTCATCCAATCCTCAGTTGCCATAGGCGATCCATCACCTCCAATTCTATATCCATCTTCAGCTTTTTGGTGGGCTTGAAACGCAACGTTTAATGACTTACCATATTCACCCCGGGTTGATCCAAACTTATCAGTCCCCATTAAATTTTCAATTCCATGTAATGCTACTATTCCAAGAGTCCTATTACCATTCACATCTCCTGATAAATTATTCTTATATGATCTATCAATTAAGTAAGTTAGAGCTGATTTAACAGCTGTTTGTGCCACTGAACTTGTTAGAATTCCTTTTTTTATACTATTAGTTAATTGGCCTATCTTATCAGATAAAGTTGATTGATTTTGTGATTGAGTTCCAGCATGAGCATAATTAGGAAATCCTGGAAGAGTAGTTGTTACCGTACCTGCTACTATAGCCCCAACAGCTAATGCATATGTTAATTTTGATGGCATTTTTATTTTATATTAACTAAGGATATGTAGATCATATCACTATATAAACCTTTCGGTTTTATTACTACTAATAAAAGGTAATATAAAAATAATCAATATGTTATCTAAACTAAAAACCATTTTCAAAAAAGAAGATAGCGATAGCCACCTAAAAAAACTATCATAATATTAAGAAAATATTTTTTCAATATCTTTAATCAATCCTTCAGCCTTTCTTCTTGAACAATAGCCGTAATTGCTCAATAGTTTTTAGACTCTATGCATTTTAAGCATATAAATAGAATCATTTAAAAAGAATTTCCCTTTTCACCCAATTAGATAGTTGATTATAATGTTGTAAGGTACTATAAATTGTGTAAACAAAGATTTGTTGTTAACAAATCTAAATCACATAAGCATTATTACAATGGATGTCAACTAAAAATTAATAAAGCACAAAAGGAGGAGAAATCTTAAAAATGAAAGGAACAATAAAGTTTTTTAACGAAATGAAGGGATTTGGATTTGTTTCCGGAGAAGACGGAAAAGAGTACTTTGTGCATCAGTCAGCACTTGGAGAAGGAGTATCTTTGCAAGAGAATGACGCTGTTACGTTTGATGTAGAGCAAGGAGATAGAGGTCCAAAAGCAGCTAATGTGAAAAAAGAGTAATTAAATTAAGAATTAAATTGATTGTTTAGAAACCAAATAATCTGTTTCTTTTTTTATTTATTTTTATTAGGGATAAGAATAATAAACGCGTTAAAATTTGCTACGCAAATTCACTGGTTTATCTTTTCAAGAAAAAAATAAACGCTGGGACTGGGCAGTATATAGCGGAAATGGTAAACAATCGAACATTTTGTGTACCATTTCCAACATAGCAAACGTGGAATATGTACAAAAATTTAGCACGTTTGCTATATGTTCTTGGTAAAATGGTGGGCATTTGTGTGACTTGTTTCAACATAATTAGAAATCTTCAAAACCAATTTAAAAATCTTCAAAACCAATTTTTAGAAGTATAGTTTTAATCTCATTAATTGCTTTTTGTTGGTGTTTTTTATCAGACATCCTAACAAATTTAAGAAGTAAATCAACAAATTCTTTTTTATCTAAGTATTTTAATTTATACCCGTCTGCTAGAAAATAAAATCTAAAATTCTTATATTTTAACTCTTTAATAATTATTCCCCCTACAGATCCAAGAAGCTTACCTTTGTTTGGATTATTTTCAAGTGACTGCATAAGGTTTAAAATCTTATTGGCTTCTGATTTGTTGAATTTTTTCTTTATTTCTAGGACTAATGTTTTTAGAATTACTATCTTAACCATTCTAATCATTAATAATTTTTCTTGCTTCTTCTAATGAAACAGTGTCTTTAGGAGACATAAGGAATTCTCTCAATTGCTCTTTGACAGCAAGATTATACATTCTTTTGATTATTTGTTCATATGTATCTTCCTTTGTGCCAAAAGTAGTTATGAGTTCTTTTGTTTTATTACTTAATTGTATTGTAGTTACCATTCTATAGCTACCATAGTTGCTATAGTTTATAAATATTTTGGTTTTTTATCTTTTTTTGAATAAAAATAAACGCCGGGACTGGGACTTTCGAACAGGTACCCTCCGATTGTTTTGGTAAGCAACAAACTAGTTGTAGCTAAAAACTGTATGAGGATATGCTGTTTTTGAACCCAGATGCCCAGAAGGGCCAGGCTTGCTAACAGGATTCCAGGCCTGTGCAATGCCAGATTATGCGATCCCGGCTTATGATCTTTTTGTATTTTTATTTTCTTTATAAAACTTTATGGTTTCAGAAATAGAAAAACAATTTAAAAATAAATTTTGCAGCAATGATTAAAACTATAATAATAAAAATAAAAAAAGAAATAATGAATTACTTTTTCTTTCCTTTACCCTTATCTTGGCATTCAGGACACTTTGATGAAGCTAGGCCACCAATACCTACTAACAAAAACAATACTGTCCACCAATTAAGGTTCCAGAAAGCTATATAATTCAAGTCGGTTAACAAATACAAAATACCAACTATCAAGAACAAAGTTCCACCAATTGTGGTACATTTATTACACACGCACATTTAGACATCACCTTTTTTATTGATAATTTCCTCTTAGAAGTTAGGATTTAAATATTTTGCTGTTTTCATAAAACCATGTGCTATCACGTTTTTACTAGACACTTTTCTTTTAGTATATGTAATATTAAACTTATTTATTTTTAGAAGACAATTCATATTTCTATTAGGTTTTAGTTTTTTATTGTAAATATCAATATTTAAATGAGATTTAAGAGTATATTGATGTTTTTTTCTTGTTTTATTCTATGGATACTGTCTAGTAGTTTTGATATGTCTAGTAGTTTCGTGACAACACAGTTTTCATAAAACCATTTGTTATCCCGAAACTGCTTTACATCACGAAACTAATTTACATTTTTCAATTCGTTCCATACTTCTTTTGGTGTTTGGTAGTTTAGTCTCATGTGGATTCTTTCTTCGTTATAGTGTTTAATAAAATCATATATGTTTTTGAAGCTTCCCGTTGCATATTCTGTTTTATAAGTTAAAAAGAATCTTTCAACCTTTCCATTTGTCTGGGGTCTATTCACTCTAGCTAAATAATGCTTTATGCCTAAAGCATTTAACACAATTCTAAATTGTGTGTTTACTTGGCTATCTCCTTTGTTTGTGTAGTATTGAGGTCCATGATCTGTCATCACACTTTTTGGTTTGCCGTATTCTACTATAGCAGATTTCAGCAGAGCTATTGAATTGTTTGCTGTAGCTCTGCTGAACAAGCCAAAACTAGTTATTAACCTTGTTCTATCATCTATGTAAACACTAAGATGTTTGCCGGTGAATGGACAGTAAGTCCAGTCAGTATGAGCCATATCGTTAGGATTTGGAAGCTCATACCTAACCCATTTCCTGCTTTTTTGCTTCTTGATATTTGGCTTAACTAAGTCATTTCTAAGAAGAAGTTTTTCTATTTGCCTATGACTTATGCCAAAACCTTTTCTTTTGAGTAATTGCTCAATATGGCAAGCACCATAACCAAATCTTTTTCTCAAATCTAGTATGATAATTTCGGCATTCTTGCTCAGTTTTGTTTCTGGTCGTCCTGTCTTATGGTCTTTAAGGCCATCCCAGCCAAACACATTATATGATTTAATCAAATTTGAAATGGTCATACGACTAATATTTTGTGCAAGACAAATCTTGGATGTAGAAATACCTTTCAAATGCTGTTTGACAATCCAAACACGTTTTTTAAAATTAAGTTTGTACATACAACATCACCAAATTGATGTTATGATGTAAACTAAAAACGTGATAGCACAGTTTTCATAAAACCAAGCCAATTAAAAATAAAATCAAAAAGTTAATCCAATAACAAAAATATCATTAAAAAATAATAAACAATAACCTTACTTTAATAAATAAAAATTTAAAGAATTACTCCAGCATCTCAATATTAAGTCCTTCAGCCAACGAAAATTGTAAACAATTTCCTAGTCATTCAGGACTTGAGTAATATATTATTCAGAATTATCATTCAATCATTTCGATCTCAATATTAAGTCCTTCAGGAATAGGTACTCTCATCACCAATCTTAAGGCGCGTTCATCAAGACCCAAGTCAATAAGTCTTTTGTGGATACGCATCTCATAGCGTTCCCAGGTGGCAGATCCTTCTCCATCAGGGCTTTTTCTTGTTGTAACCCTTAACTTTTTGGTAGGCATTGGAATCGGACCGCGCATCTCTACTCCGGTTTTTTCTGCAATATCGTTTATGTAACTGCAAACTTCATTGATTTTATTTATGTCTATGCTTGCTAATTTTATTCTTGCTTTTTGCATGTTGCCTACCTCATGATAAGATAATGCTAATCATGAATATTGTTAAGAGGTGATGATAATTATGCTCAAAAATCAAAGATATCAGATTTCTATGATTTCTTAACTAAATCTATGCACATTCCAGCAGCAACTGTGGTTCCAGAATCTCTTATTGCGAACCTTGCCATCTGTGGAATCTCTTTTTGTACTTCTATCACCATAGGTTGCATTGGTTTTATCTTTACAATTGCTGCATCCCCATTCTTAATAAAGTCTGGATTTTCTTCTTTTGTTTCTCCACTAGCAGGATCAAGTTTCTTTTCTATTTTTATAACTTGACATGCTACCTGTGCTGTATGTATATGGAATACTGGAGTGTAACCAGCACTTACAACGGTTGGGTGATTCAAAACAACCATCTGTGCAGTAAATTCTGTTGCAACAGTTGGTGGATTGTCTGTATGGCCAAGTACATCTCCTCTTGCAATATCATTTTTACCTATACCACGAACATTAAATCCTATATTGTCTCCTGGTTCTGCCTGCTGCATCTGCTCATGATGCATTTCTATGGTTTTTACTTCTCCTGTAACACCTTTACCTTCTCTTCCAGGAACAACAATTACTTTATCATTAATTTTCATTACCCCTGTTTCTACTCTGCCAACAGGAACAACACCAATACCCGTAATGTTATAAACATCTTGAATAGGTAGCCTTAATGGCAAATTTGTTGGTTTTTCAGGTTCTTTAAAGTTATCTATTGTTTCCAGCAATGTTTTACCAGAATACCAAGACATTTCTTTTGATTTCTCTGCAATATTATCTCCTGGTAAAGATGCTCCTGCAACAAATGGAATTTCATCTGGATTATAGCCAACGCTTTTTAACAACTCAGAAACTTGCTTTTTTACTTCGTCAAACCTTTTCTGGTCATATTTTGCCATGTCCATTTTGTTGACATAGACAACTAGTTGATTAACTCCTAATGTTCTTGCCAAGAAAACGTGCTCTTTTGTCTGAGCTTGTACACCATCACTGGGATTACCACTCACGACTAGAACACCAGCATCTGCTTGAGAAGCCCCAGTAATCATATTTTTAATGAAATCTTTGTGGCCTGGTGCGTCAATTATTGTAAAGTAATACTTTGATGTTTCAAATTTCTTATGAGCCAAGTCAATTGTTAAACCTCTTTCTTGCTCTTCCTTTAAGTTATCCATGACAAAAGCAAACTCAAAACCCCCTTTTCCAAGGCTTTCTGCTTTTTCTTTTAACTTTCTCATGGTTTGCTCATCAATATTTTTAGTATCAAATAGTAATCTACCTACTGTAGTGCTCTTTCCATGATCAACATGACCAATAAATACCAGGTTAATGTGTACTTTTCCTTTCGCCATTTTACTCCTCCATATTAGTTATTTTTTAATAATAATTGCTTATATTGGGAAATATGAATTGTTTATAAACCTTATGGTTTTTTCTATTGGGAAATAAGATAAATTTTTTGAGAAAAAAGGCTATTTGTTCTCAGTCATTTGTATGGTGTAAGAGCATGGTAATTTTTTAGAAGCCCTTGTTAGAGCTGTTTTTGCAAGTTCCAGATTTGCTTTGTTTACAGATACCTGGAATACTGTTTGCCCCCTTCTTACCTGTGCAGCAGCTCCTATTGGCTTGCCAAATGATTTTTGCATTCCAGTGCTGAATCTATCTGCGCCAGCGCCTGCTGCAATAGGATTTTCTCTTAAAATATGATGGGGATAAGGCTTGATTTTTAGGTGATAAGCTGATGTACCTATACTTTTTTCAAGAAGTCTGTTGGAAGTTTGCTTTGCACTTTCCAAAGCATTATCCCTTATCTGCAAGTCATCTTTTGATATCAGCTTTAAAGTATATTTAAATTTTTTTTGCGGTGTTCCAGTCTCAAAAGCAACTACCTTTATGTTAGGGTTTGCTCTAACAAATGATTTTTCTTTGTACTTAGATATCCTTGTGTAAGGCCTCTCTATTCTTCTATAAGACACAAATTTTCTTATTCTTGCCATTTTCTATTATTTTAAGGCAAGGCTCGAAATTTTTAATTTCTGTTGTCTTGCCATTAAAATATGAAACTAATGGTGATTTTTAAATGTTTCTAATAAGTTTAGATTAAATAAATAGAAAATTTTATAAATAAGCGATAATATAAATTAAATCAACAAAAAGAGGTGTTGGATTTAATGTTGAATAATAAAAGGGCTTCTTTAGAATTATCAATTAGAGCAATTGTTATTGTGGTTCTTGCAATGACTTTACTAGGTTTAGGTTTAGGTTTCATAAAATCACAATTTAGTCAAATAACCAGTGTTGGTACAGAAGTGCAGCAACAGGTAAGAGAGCAAATAACAGGCCAATTGAGGACTAGTGGAGAAAAAATATCATTTCCAAGAGAAGTACAGTTATCTAGGGGGGAGAGAAAAACATTAACTGTGGGTGTTCAAAATACCGGTAGTGAAACTATCTGGTTTGGACTTAGTGTGGTGATGGATACAGAGAATAGTGACCATGTTGGTGGTATTAGTGAGGTATATGACCCCAGATACCCATCTGATAGATGTTCATTCTCTTTAAGTCCAGCTGATGCAAGTGCATATGGAGTTAATATCAAAGCTCCTAAAACAGCAGGAACAGATATGTTAATTGTTAAGGTGTTACAATCAGCAGTAACTCCAGATGGCGGTTGCGCAGATTCAGAGGAAGGCACATATGCATCAAAAACCGTGTTTATAACTGTTGGTTAAGGTTAAAATGAAAAAACGATTGTCAGAACAACAGGAATTTGAAATCATGAAGCTTGTTTTGGATAAGTTTCTTTGGCTAGGGTTTATTGTTATGGGTTTTGGAATGTACCAGATGTTTGCAGCCAGTATTCCTGTTGGCTTAATATGGTTGGTTGTTGGAGCAATATTGCTTATTTTGTTTATGCTGTTGATAGTTAAGGAATATGAAGTGGTACGTTAGATAGTTCTTATAGCAACTTTTTTATATATGTTATTCAATTATTTTTGTACTGCAAAAAAAGGTGTTGAAAATGAGCAACAAATTTTTACTTTTTGTCATTTTGTCTTTTACTTTACTCACTCTTGCGAATGGATGTAGTAAGGCTGAATGTAAAATAAGTTCTGATTGCAGCCAAATAACTTGTTCAAATGTTGCATGTATAGATAAACAATGTAAATATACACCAACTCCAAATTGTTGTGGAAATGGGATTAAGGATACTATGGAAGATAGAAAACCAGGCAATAAGTGCACATGCCCGCAAGATTATGGTGTTTGTGAAGGTAAACTGCAACTAGTATATGGCAAAAGGGCTGTTGAATCAAAATATCTAGAGAATCATTGCGAGAATAATCAATGTACTATTGGAGTGCCTCCGGAAAAAGTGAGGCCTGTTACTTTAATTGAAGAAAGAGACTTTAGTTTTTTCGAGTTAGAAACAACAGTAAGATATAATGAACCATTTGATGTTACAAAAGACACATTTACTTTTAAAATTTCACTAAAGGATATGAAAGACGATTTGGTTTTACCCATAAGATTTAATAAAATAATATTAAAGAACGGAGAGCTTTTATTCGGTGAAAAAGCGCTTAATATAGTCTTGAATGGAATTGGGGATAGTAACACATTTAATGTTCTAATATCTTCTGTTCTTGAAAAGCCAGAAGAATCTGGAAAATTGACTTATGAAATGGATTACGAGTATATTAGAAAAGTAAAAGACCAAAGATTTGACAATGGCTCTTATACTTACAAAGAAGAGGTTGTGAGGGATGATTACCAAAAAAAGTTTACTACTCAAATTACTTTTTTTAAGTCTGGTGTTACTAAATGAAAAAAGGAATTGAGCTGTCATTGAATTTCTTGGTTACAATTATAATAGCGCTTACAATTTTTGGATTTGGCATTAGGTTTATCTCTAATCTTGCAAGCCAAGCAACTGAGCTGGAAGGCTTGACAATTGAACAGCTTGATAAAAGAATAGGGGAGCTATTGTGCGAGAGCACAGAGAGGGTTTGCATTGGGGTTGATAAGAGAATAATACCAAGAGGAAAGTTTGATATTTTCGGAATTAGAATAATAAATATTCAAAATACCAAAGATTTTGATATTATAATAGAGCGTCCAGACATTCCAGGTTATACTAAAAAGAATGAAGAAATATTAAGTGACGAGCTTGACTGGAAGCCAAAAACAAGGACAATAAGATTGGAAAGAAATGAGGAAAAGGAGATAGGCATAGGAGTAAGGGTTCCAAAAGATGCTAGATCAGGAACTTATATTTTTGATGTTAGGGTACCACAATATAGTTCTTTGCATAAAATTTACGTAGAAGTTCCTTAGACAACAAAATCCCATTTCATTCTTGGGTTTAATACCCCGCAGCTTGCTGCGGTTGGGAGCTTCATTTTAGATAACTGATTTGGTTAATATTGCCACTTGTAATTGGAATTTTGTGTGCTCGAAAACCATCCAGTACACATGGAATTTTGAGTATCAAAAACCACTTGTATATAGTCAAAGTATAATCATGTTACCTACATCAGATGGGTGGTTTTTGACATGTTGTAGATTTCTGAAAAATTATTGGTTCTAAGGAAGCCCTACAAACCAGAGTTCCATCAATATTTCCCATTATTGAAACTCAATTTAAACAAATATTCTTTATGTTAACGTTTTAGCTAATGGTCAAGATTATAGTGGGCCTAGGAATTATATATTGAAATTAATTAAGTTCTTACTCATTATTAAATAGTTACAATCACAAACTTTAAAAATAACAGAAATACTCTTACCTTGTGCCTAAGAGTAAAAATAGAAGGAAAAAGAAATCTGTTCCACCCAATATTCATGCCAAAAGAAGAAAATTATTTGCAAATATACCAAAAGAACATTTAATGAAGCCTGGAATATTATCAGCTAGCGGTATAAGCGATATACAGATCGGTGAGGAGATAAGATTAGATGGTTCAGAATTTTTAAGCACTCCGACTTTAGGGGTTATTGGCAGTGATGATGATGCACTGGGTCTATTTGCAGGTTCAAGAAGCCTTGTTCATGGTAATAATTCAATTAACACTATTCACATACCATACTCCACAGATGGGGCATTATCGGTAAATGATGGCAATACAGCAGTAGCTGTAAATACATTTTATTCTTGGGGGAATGGAAAAAATTATTGGCCAGATGGAAAAATACATTTAGTTAGAACAAGATCCCCTGTAATTCTTGATGGATTAGTGAACTTCTATTATGATTTAGATTATGGTTATAGGGGACCTAAACATTTGATGGTTAATGGGGACATAGCTAAATGGATAACCATTGATAAGTTGCAAACAAAGCAAATTTGGGTAGATGCAGGAATTAATACTCCAGATTATTTATTATTAAAGCCGCAATTTGATAGGGTTGCTTCCAAAATCGATCTAGAAGAATCAATTTCAGGAGATTATGCTGTTAAGCCAAGAAGATCTGCGAAAAGTTTAGGAGTAATGATGTTTGCGCGTTCATATGGAATTGATGCGCTTTTAGACCATGCAAGTTTTTTGGAAAAATCTCATGAAGGGGGAATCTTAGTTGAAGAAAGAAAAGAACCTTTACGATGGGTAATTGCTGGTCAACCTCAAGATTCAAATGTCAGATGCTGGGTAAGCTTAGAAGAAAATCCAATGTTTTTAGATGGTTTTGTAAGATATAATACAAAAAGCGATGAACCAGTGGCAACACATAAAGGAGCAAAAACTGCGCTATTTGAGAACGTACCTTGGATGACTGAAGATATATTTAATCTTATTCAAAAAGAATCTGTTGCGGCAACTAAGGCAATTTATAACGCTGTTAAAAGCAAAGGAGAAACACCCATAGGATATATAGGCCTTGATTTAATAGTTGGATTAAATAATGGCCAAGTTCAAATAAATTTTTTGGAAGCTGATGCAGGAGGTTTTGGAGGATGGGGTACTGCATCCAAGTTGCATTATAACAAGGAAAAATCACTATCACAATCAGTTGCATCACCCTTACCTTCAGTTGAAACAGCCATTAGAAGACTAGAACCCCTTCTAGTAGAAAATTATCATAATAGGGGAGAAAATTCAAATTTTACAAGAAGCAAAAATGAGGTTGAATTATATCTAATAGCAGAGTTTAACACAATACAATGGCAATTAGGCCGTATTCCTCCAGGTAACATTGGCTTAGCTATTAAATATATTATACATCTTTATCAAGAAGCAATTTCTATAAGACCGCATTACGTTGATGCGCATTTGGCGCTTGCAGGATTATATGAAAAGATGGCGGATAAGGGGATGGATAATAAGTATTACAAATACTCTCAAGATATATACAAAAAAATCATTGGTATGGATATACTACAAGCAGATTTGCATTTCTCAACTAATTTAAAAGGTGCTTTATACTTTGCAAAAAATAAGATACAATATCTTGAGGTATGTATGCTTCAAAAATAAATTTAAACATTGCAAATTTTTGAGAAAGTTTCAGGTTCTAAAGATGCTCCTCCAACTAAAGCTCCATCAATGTTTTTCATTTTTAATAGAGCTTTTGCATTTTTTTCATTAACACTTCCGCCATAAATAATTCTTGCATTATTGGAAATATTTTCATTATATAATTTTTTTAATAATTGTCTAATAAATTTATGAGTCTCTTCTGCTTGTTCTGGAGAGGCTGTTTTTCCTGTTCCAATAGCCCATATCGGTTCATATGCTATTGCAATGTTTTTCATTTCATTAATATCTTTCAAACAATTTTTAATTTGATTTTCAATGATATCTGTTGTTTTGTTACTTTCTCTTTGTTGCAATGTTTCTCCTATGCATAGAATTACTTTTAATTTATTTTTCAATGCTGCTTTTATTTTTTTGTTTATTAATTGATTGGTTTCATTGAAATATTGCCGTCTTTCAGAATGTCCTAAGACAACATATTCTGCCAGTTCTTTTATCATCACTGGAGAGATCTCTCCTGTAAAAGCGCCTTTATTTTCGTAATGTATGTTTTGCGCTCCTAATCTGATATTACTACTTTTTAACAATTTACTTGATTCATTTAGGGATGTAAATGGCGGACAAATAACTATTTCTACATTTTTTATTTTTTTTATTAAATTTTTAAAATCATTAATGAAAGAAACAGTTTCTTTGATAGTTTTGTTCATCTTCCAATTTGCTGCTATCAATGTTTTTCTTGTCATTTTACATTCTATTTTGATTTAAATTTTTTAAAATAATCAATTATTGGCTTTAAGAATATTTCTATCCGCTCTTTTAATGGTTTTGATGGTTTGTTTTGGTGCTTTGGTGGTTTGTTTTTGTAGCTTTCCTTGTCATGTAAAGCTTGCTCACAGTGCCAACAGTACATCTCATTCTCTACCAGCACTTTTCCGCAATAAGGGCAGTTTGCCATTTTCATAGTTATTTTAATTGTTATTAATAAATTTTGGGGTTTTTGGAGAAATAAATTGAGGGAGTAAAGTTCATATAACGTACAACATTTTATGTCCTTTTCTGAAAGAAAAGGAAGATTGAGCGACATTGTGAGCGAAGCGAACAAAGAGCGAATCATAAAATGTGTGTTAGGCGACCCGAAGGGTAGTTTTTTTCTCGCCACAGTTTTTATGAGAGGTGTACTTTTGTTTATATTATGTGT
>CEPV01046675.1_pt1 | contig 17087 bp, 14 predicted proteins | sample 530451 | NCBI WGS metagenome assembly CEPV01 (sample SAMEA2620097, study PRJEB7988) | marine metagenome | isolation source: saline water (ENVO:00002010), including | reverse complement strand
GTTGGCCATGGCTCAACCTCGTCAGCGTCGCCGCGTCCGCCCTCGTACTGGTTGCGGTATTGTTTAAAGTAGAGGTGATGACGAGTGACGATGGCTTCGCCATCAGCTTCTCCGGACAGAATGATCTCGTTAGCGAAGAAGAGCTGGCTCAGCGTCTGACGAGCGTGCAACGGGAGACTGAACGTTCGTTCAATGCCAACGTGGATCGACTCACCAGCCAGCAGGTCACGACCAACCAGCTACTGCTTCGCAGCATCCTCGAAACCAGCCGACAGGAGCGACGTGAGGATCTCGGCAATATGATGGTATTGTGGGACTCGGACCGGCAGAGACGAAATGAGATGACAGAGGAGAGCCTGCGCTTCCTTATTCGGAACCAGGCTGAAGACAAACGGGAACTGCGTGACATCACTCAGACGTTGCGTAGCATAGACAACCTGCAGGATAACAACCTATGAAGAGTACATGTGCATATCTGATGATTCTCATTGGTCTGACCGGCAGCCTTGCTTACGCTGCCGCGGACTACGACAGGATTCGCAAGGATATCTCTGTGATGAGCCAGATCGTTCGAGGGGCATTCGACGATGACGCCGACTGCAGACGCTGCAAGGTGAGTGTGGACGGCAGTTACCTGGCGGAGCAGGGAGCCGTATTCACGATCGTTCCGAGTCCAATTCACTTGCGTATAACCGGCAGCGAAGTCGGCGAGGTGAGCAGATTCCAGGACTGGGATTTTTCCGACCTGGACGACCTGGCGGAGATACCCGCTATGGTGAGTGAGATTCTCGCTGAGGTGGACATTGAAATTGGTAACGGGCGTCACTACGGCACCAGAAGAGAAGATGGGAGGATCATCGACAGGGAATCACGTGGCAGGATGCGGGCGATCAGCAGGGAGAGAAGACACCTTGAAGAGGAAGTCAGAGACATCGAAATCGATCTGATCCATTCAGAGGAGGACGAGCGACTGGAGCAGGAAGAGAGGCTGGCCGAGCTCAGCAAACGGCTTGAAGGTCTGAATGAGAAGAGTGAGCAGCTGGATGAACTGCTGGCAGAACGCAGATCCGCTTATGAGGAGCGCCGTCAAAAGGAGCGGGATGCAGTGAACGTTCGTATACAGGAACGTCTGATGGAATATGAAAATCTGATCCTGGCCACGTTCTGCGACTACGGTGCTAATCTCAAAAGCGTGCCGAACGACGAGCGCATCACGGTCATCCTGGAAAACAACGTTCGCACCCGCTCGAACACGCACTCCAAGATCTACGTATTCAAGAAGAAGGACCTGACGGCCTGTCAGGGAGATGATATCGGTAGCGACAAACTCATCGAGCGCGCCATCGTCTACAACTTCTGATCCTGCCCGCAGCGTCCGCAGCAGCTAGCCTTCTGCGGGCAGCTGCATTCTGAGGCTGCGCCTATCGCTTTGACCTCTGCCGGCGGTCTGCCTGCCGCTACCAGTACAGACTGACGGTACAGCCAATCTCTACCTGCTATACGGTTGACCCAGATCATTTACCCGTTGTGGGGTTGCCTTTAAAAACCGCCTCACGGTACCCTCTGCACCGTATACGTTTCGTATTCAATATTCGGAGAGAACACCATGGCGGATTCACCCCATAAGGGCGCTGTCGACGGAAACCGGGGCGATCAATATCGCGACAAACTGCAATACGATGAAGTGTATTGGGGAACGCACTGCGTTGACTGCTATCCGGGTAGCTGCCCCATGAAGGTCTATGTCAAGGACGGCGTGGTCGTACGGGAAGAACAAGCCGGCCCGTTCGGCACCATCGAGCCGGGCGTACCCGATTTCAACCCCATGGGTTGCCAGAAGGGTGCCTCCTGGAGCCGGAGTCTGTATGGGCCCGACCGGCTGCAATACCCCATCAAGAGAGCCGGCGAACGAGGCGAGGGCAAGTGGACGCGCGTCTCCTGGGATGAGGCCCTTACGGACATCGCCGATGCCATGTTGGATGGTATCGAAGAGTATGGACCCCATTCGATAGTCCACGAGGGCACGCCGGAATACGCAACCGTACATCCAACCGGAAAATTCTTCGGAACCATCGGCGGCTACGGCATGGACCTGCATGCCTCCTTCAACGATTTCTCCATCGGGCTATACGAGTCCTTCGGAAAATTCAGCCCGGTATCCTCCGGAGACGACTGGTTTCATTCGGAGCTGGTGCTGATCTGGCACATGAACCCGGTCTACACGCGCATTCCCTACTATCACTTCATCGCTGAGGCCCGCTATAACGGGGCTGAGGTGGTCAACATTTCTCCGGACATCAACCCCTCCCACACCCATGCCGATTTCCAGGTGCCGATCAATGGTGCCAGCGACGCCGCCTTTGGACTCGCCATCGTGCAGGTGATTCTGGCGGAAGGGATTGCCGACTATGAATTTATCCGCGAGCAAACGGACTTCGGTTACCTGGTACGCAGCGATACGGGCCGCTACTTGCGCGCAATCGATGTGGAAGCTGAGGGAAAGGAAGACCAGATGTACCAGTGGGATCCCGCTAACGGACTCATGAAGGCTGACCGCGGTGATATGCGGCTGGGTGGTCTCGAGATCGCCCTCGAGGGACGCTTTAGGGTCAAGTTGGCAGACGGCAGCGAAGTTGAAGTGCGCCCTGTCTGTGAAGTTTTGAGAGAACACCTGGATGCCAACTACACGCCGGAGAAGCAAGAGCCCATCACGGCGGTACATCCCGATACCATCCGAGTGTTAGCGCGCAAGGTGGCTGCTAAACGAACCAATATCATGCTCGGCTACAACGCCTGCAAGTTCTACCACGGCGATCTGATCGAACGGGCCATGTGTCTGGTATTGGCGGTAAGCGGAAATTGGGGAAAGCAGGGAACCGGCATTCGTTGTTGGGCATCCGGCATGCACGAGGGTCAGTTTATCGCCATCGAGAAACCCAATCCCGGTGCCCAGGCGACGGAAGTCGTGCTGCAGGCGCGTGAGGAACGGATCGCGGCCTACCAGGAGATGGATCCTACCGCCACGCTGGAGATTGTCATACGGGATTCCCAGCGCCTCTATGGCCAGCCGGTAGGCAACATCATGGCTTTCTGGTGGTATTTCCAGGCCGGCTACGCAGACAGGTTCAACAATAGGGAGTGGACCGACGATTCGCTGCCGAGGACCTTCGATGAGTACATGAACGAGGCGATCGAAAAGGGTTGGTGGAAGCTGCCGCCGAAGGATCCGCCCCGGGTGCTGATCGAGTGTGGCGGCAATATGCTGCGCCGCACACGAGGTGGCAAGACTGCCCTCTTGGATACCTTGTGGCCGAAGCTCAAGATGATCGTTACCTTGGATTTCCGAATCAGTCAGACGGCCCTGTATGCCGACTACGTGCTGCCGGTAGCGCAGCACTATGAAAAATTCGGCTTCAGTATTCCAACGCCGCATCTGCTGCACCTCAATCTATCCGACAAAGCGGCCGAGCCTCCGGGGGAAGCCAAGAGCGAATGGGACGCCTATCTCGCCCTGATCGAGAAGTTTGTCGAACGGGGTAAGGCAAGGGGTCTCAATGAATACCAGTTGCGCGATGGCACGTCGCGCGAGATGGATAAACTGGTGGACCGTTTCACCATGAAGGGTTACTACCTCAGCGCAGATGGCAGCTTCGATCAGGAGAGACTGACCGACGAGGGAATTCGCGATACCGCCCTCGCAGGCAACCTGCCCCTCGGTACAACCCTCGACTCCATGCGTGCGGAGGGCCCGACCCGTTTTATCGACTTCGGCGTCACCGGCATGGGCTCGGCGCAGGCCTCTCCCATCGAACCGGACAAAACGCACGTACCGTTTCGAAATCACACCGAACTCGGGCACCCCTTCCCCACCTACGCGCGACGCGCTCAGTTCTATATCGATCACGACTGGTTCATGGAAGCGGGCGAACACATGCCCACCCACAAACCCGATCCAAAGCAGGGCGGCGACTATCCCCTCGGGATCACGTCAGGCCACAATCGCTGGTCGATTCACGCCATGAATCAGGCCAATGATGTTATTCTGGGCACCCACCGCGGCGAGCCGAACATCATGATCAACCCGGACGATGCGGCTGCCAGAGGTGTTGCGGACGACGACCTGGTACGGGTTTACAATGACGTGGGGGAGTTCAAGGTGCGCGTGAAGATCGCCGCCAACGTCAAGCCGGGGCAGGTCATATCGTACAATGGCTGGGCTGGATTTCAGTACACTGAGTGGAGCGGTGCAAACGAGGCGGAACCAGGTGTGGTGAAATGGATCGGTTTCGCGGGAGGGTACGGACACCTCAACTATCTCGCAACCGAATGGCAACCCATTCCGGCTTCCCGCTGGACCCGATGTGAATTTGAGAAGGTGGCGTAGGCATCATGAAAATCAACAGATCAGAAAGTGCGCAGGACGACCTGCTCAACCCGGGATCGGCAGCGTGGTCCGACCTGCAAACGGAATCGGTCTCCTTAGCGCCGGTCCCGTTGGACGCACAGCCCAACGACTACATCAAAAAAACCTGGGCCGGCCGTGCCTACGGTGAAATCGGTACCGCCATCGCCAGCGCGCAACAGGCGGACGAAACCGTCTATATCCGGCTGCAGTGGCAAGGTGACGGGTCACCTGACGCCGAGTTTCCCGATGCGGCCGGCGTCCTGCTGGGCGGAGGCGACGCCATCGGCACGCTCGGAAGTGAAGAGCAACCCTTGAAGATGTGGTACTGGGCGGACGGACGCGCTGAGGCCGCGTCCCTGACCAGCAAGGGCCCGGGCGTGTTTTCTACAGCCGATGAGGAGAGCGTGAACGCTGCCGGCCTGCCCGGAGACGGCGGTTGGGCCGTTGTGATCGCGGGTCCTCTGGCTGCACTGGCCAACGGTCAACTGGGTGTGGTCATCTGGAATGGATCAAACGATGAGCGTGCCGGCCTGGCTGCTGTAAGCGGTTGGCTGGACGTGGATACGGAGTAAGTCATGTGAACGTGCAGGTCTGGCCGCTACAAGGCTGGCAAGACGTGGATACGGAGTGAGTAATGTGAACGTGCAGGTCTGGCTGCTACAAGGCTGGCTAGACGTGGATACGGAGTAAACGATAGATGAGTGATGATACAACAAAGAGACAGATAGCCTGGGTCGTCGATCTGAATAAGTGCATCGGCTGTCAAACCTGTTCGGTCGCCTGCAAGGTGCTCTGGACAAGAGAGAAGAGCGAGAAGGCGCAGTGGTGGTGCTCTGTAAACACGCTGCCGGGTGAAGGCACGCCCCGCGGATGGGAGGATATGGGAGGAGGCTACGACGCCGAGGGCCGTACGCCGCAACCCGGTAAACAACCCACCGCCAACGATTTCGGCGGTGGCTTTGAATTCAACCACGAAGAGGTCTTCTTCGGCGGATCCGGCGGCAAGGTCCACCTCGAACCACAAGCACCACGAGAAGGTCGTTGGGCGATGAACTGGGATGAGGATCAGGGTGGAGGTGAGTGGCCCAACGCGTACTACTTCTATATGCCAAGGATGTGCAACCACTGTACTAACCCCAGTTGTGTGGAGGCCTGTCCAACCAAGGCCATGTACAAAAGGGATGATGGCCTGGTGGTGCGGAATGAAGATGTCTGCAAGGGGAGCCGCTTCTGCATGGAAGCCTGCCCGTACAAGAAGATCTACTTCAATTACGAGCGCAACGTGGCGCAACACTGCATCGGCTGCTTTCCGCGCATCGAAATGGGCGTGGCCCCCGCTTGTGTGCGTCAGTGCCCCGGTCGCGCCGTTTTCGTCGGTTGGTCTGACGACACCACGGACGCCGTCTATCGACTGAAGAACGAATGGAAAGTGGCCTTGCCGCTGCACGGTGAATACGGGACCTATCCCAATGTGCTTTACATACCGCCTCTGTCACCGCACCCCCTCAACGAGGACATGTCCATCAATACCGAAAGTCCGCGCATCCCACCGGACTACCTGGAATCTCTGTTCGGCCCGGAGGTGCACGCTGCCCTCAGTACCCTGCAGGGAGAGATGGATAAAGTCCGCGAAGGTGGTTCGTCGGAGCTGATGAAAACACTCATCGCGTACAAGTGGCAGGAGCTGCTCGGACCCTTCACGGCGGATCCCGCCGAGATCAAAGTTGCTGAACAGTAGGGGGTGACACCATGTTTGTGTATTCACTGGATGGATTGAAGATCGATGGCGACCTGCCCCCCGATCAGGAGATCGAAGAGAACGAGATCACCGCACGCTCCGGCGTCTATCAGATATTCGGCCAACTGTTCACGCTGCCGGATGAAGACGCACACAGAACTGCAGTCGAGGGCAAGTGGCCTGAAAAGCTCAGAGGCGCTGCAGAGCTGCTGGCATTCGATTTCGATTTCGGCGTAGCGGCCTTAGCTTCATCGGTCAGCGCCTATGACTATCAGGCCGAATACAACCGGCTGTTCGACGTAGGCGGTGGCACCGCTATACCGTTGGCGCCCATATGCAGCGGTGTCTACGGCGACGGTGACAGAACCAAGCGAACGGAAGAGGTGGTTCGCGTGTTCGAGTACTTTGGCTTGCAGACGTCGGCCGATCAGGCGCGCTCGCCGGACCACCTGGCCACCGAAATGGAATTCATGCAGTATCTATCCTTCAAGGAAGCGGCGTCCTCATCACCCAGACTGTCGAGTTCATTCCGCCGCGCCCAGGAAGACTTTCTGGATCGTCAACTGACGACCTGGCTGCCCGATTTCGCAACCAGAGTGGAGAGAGAAGACGCGTTGCCGATCTGGGTGTGGGCCAGTCAAACCGTCTCGGAATTCGCCAAGGCTGATGCCCAGTATTTGAAATCCTAGTTAACAAGCAGCCAACAGAATGAGAGGCGATGTGACCTTCGCGCGGGGGTGGTAGCGGTATGGATCAAGGTAGTTCTCGGGGTCGTTATCAGGACCGGTGGCGCTGGGACCGGGTCACGTTCGGTACTCACTGCCTCAATTGCCTCGCCACCTGCCCCTACCGGGTGTTTTCCGCCGACGGCAAAGTGCTGTTCGAAGAGCCGGCGGCACTGTTCGAGCAGGTCGATCCCGCAGTGCCCGATATGAACCCCATGGCCTGCCAGAAGGGCAGCGCCTGGAGCCAGCAGCTAACGGGCCCGGACCGACTCCTGCACCCGCTGCGCAGGGCAGGAGCGCGGGGTGAAGGGCGCTGGGAGGAGATCTCCTGGGACGAAGCCCTGACCGAAATAGCCGAAGCGATGGTGGAAGCCATCGACATGGAAGGCCCGGAATCGATCGTGTTCGAAGAGACGGTGGAGGGTGGCCTGCTCACCCAGGCCGCTTATCTTCGCTTTGCGGGCCTTCTCGGTGCCGTGACCCTGGATGCCAACGGTCTGATCAACGACTTTCCCGCCGGCCACCACATTACCTTCGGCAAATTCTCCTGCGCCAGCAGCCAGGATGACACGTTTCAGTCGGAACTGATCCTGATCTGGCACGCCAACCCGGCGTACACGTCCATTCCCTATGCCCACTTCATCACCGAGGCGCGCTACAACGGTAGCCAGGTGGTCACCATCGCACCCGATTACTCCGCCTCGGCAGTGATCTCTGATCAGCACGTCCCCATACAGCCGGGCACCGATGCCGCCCTCGCCCTCGCCATGTGCCAGGTGATCGTTACGGAGGAGCTGGCAGATCTCGACTTCGTCCGCTCGCAGACCGACCTGCCGCTACTGGTCAATAAGGAAACGCGCCGGTTTATCCGTGGCAGCGATATCGATCAGGAGGCCCGCGAGGATCAGTTCTATTGGTGGGATGAGAACACTGACCAAATGATGCCCGCGCCGCGCAACACCCTCAAACTGGGCGAAGCCGACCCGGCGCTCGAGGGGGGGTGGCAACTGTCCCTGCTGGATGACAGCACGGTAGCGGTCACCACCGTCTGGCAACTGATGTGTGAACGACTCGTTGACTACACCCCGGATGAGGCCAGTGCGATCTGTGGCGTCAATGCCGGTGTAATTCGTGATCTGGCTCGAAGCATCGCCGCCAAGAGAACCAAGATCCTGGAAGGCTTTAACGCAGCCAAGTATTATCACGGCGATCTGATGGAGCGCGCCATGTGCTTGGTGTTGGCGCTAACGGGTAACTGGGGCCGCAAGGGAGCAGGCATTCAGGGACTTGCCCTGGCGGGCCTGGATGGCTACGCACTTTGGAGTATGAAGCAAAAGAGGGGTGTCACGGAGTCCATCCGGGTGATGGATGGGATCGACGGGGTGATGGATCAGCTAAGGGATACCAATCCTGACGACTCCGATGAGATGCTTGGTTGGGATCTGCTGCAACGCGGCGTGATCGCAGGCACGGCGTCACCCCCTGCCTTCTTCCACTATTATCACTGCGGCTACCAGGAGACCTGGAACAACAGAGACTGGTCGGATCCGGAAATGAAGCGCTCCTTCGATGACTATGTCGACGACGCAGTGCGCCGCGGCTGGTGGGGCGGGCTGGTCAAGCCCGGCTCGGGCACAGACCCGCTGGTCTTTGTCGCAGTCGCCACCAATCCCATTCGTCGCCAGCGGGGAGGAAGCAGCGGATTGCTCCAGACCCTCTGGCCAAAACTGGAAAAGATCGTGGTGGTAGACAACCGCATGAGTTCCAGCGCGCTGCAGGCGGACATCGTCCTGCCCGCCGCCATGCAGTATGAGAGACCCAACCTGCAGTACGCCATCACCCACTCGTTCAGCGTAGGTTTTTCCGAAGCTGCAACGCCTCCTCAGGGCGAAGCCAAAACCGAATGGGAGATATTCAGTCTGCTGGCGCAGAAGGTTGAAGAGGTAGCGGAAGATGAGGATTGCCTTGAATACCAGGACGGCCGCCGTCAAGCCAGAACGCTGGCGGGCCTCGCGGAGCAGTTCACCTTCAACGGCGATTACGCCGACGAGGAGGAGATTATCTCCGAGTGGCTGCAGGACAGCATAGAAGCAGGCACCGTTCCGCGCGAGGGGACCCTCGCCGGTCTTAAGGAGAAGGGCAGCGTACGGTTTTCCGGCCTCGGCATGTTTGCCAACGGTTTATCTCTGGCTACCGATGTGCGCCCCGACGAAACCGTTACTGCATATACCTGGCACGTAAAAGATGGAGTGCCCTTCCCTACCCTGACCCATCGTGCTCAGTTTCTTATCGATCACCCCTGGTTTGCAGAGGCCGATGAAGATTTTGTAAAGCACAAGGACCCTCCAAAGATGGGCGGAGAATATCCGCTCCTGCTGACTAGCGGACACTCCCGCTGGACTATACATGCAAGCGGCATGGGCAATAGCATTCTGGCTGAAACCCACCGCGGCGAGCCGCTCGCTGTGCTCTCACACGCCGACGCCGGGCAGCGTTCCATAGCCGACGGCGATCTGCTCGAAATCAGTAACGATCGCGGTAGTGCGCGCATACGAACAAAGGTCTCCGCCAGAATCAGGCCCGGTCAGATCGTCATCTATAACGGCTGGGAGCCGCATATGTTCGCTGACTGGAAGGGTCCCAACGAGGTCGAGCCCGGCATGGTCAAGTGGTTGCATTTTGTAGGTCGCTATGGACACTTGCGCTACATCCCCTTCGGCTGGCAACCGGTCCCGGCGGACCGTGCTGTATTTGTGGAGGCAAAGCGAATCTCATCATGACGGCACCAATCGATCTGACACCTGAAGAGCAGCAGTCCCTGACGCGTGCCTTTGAGTCAACTGGTTCCCTGTTCAGCCTGCTGGCAACTTTGCGCACCAGGCGTATGGGCCTTGGATACCGCAGCGAAAGCAGCCAGGACGAGACATTTGACTGGTCGAGCGGCAAGACCGTACGTCAGAGCGAGGGTCCGCTGGCCTACAGTTCTGCCCACGAACCGGTTCCTCTCACCGAGGTGGAGGAGGCGCTCGTCGCCTGGGCCGGTCTCGGACCGAACGGCATCGTTTCCGCCGACATTCCAGCCCACGGCGATCTGTCCAGTCTGCTCTATTGGGCCGGTCGCACAGCACCCGGGTCCAGCAACGATCACTCGGTCGATCTACTGATCATCAACGATCGCGGTGTACATCTGTACCGACCATCGAAGAATCGGTCCAAGCCGGTGGAGATCGAAGGGCCGGACGACTACTGGAAGGTGCTTGACTGGTATCGCAGCGGTCTCACCAGGATTGCCGATGCGCGGCCGGATGTGGACTGGAGCACTTCGCCGCCGGGCACGCACAACGTCAGACCCATGGGGGCGCAGCAATATAACCTGAATCGACCCGGCAGCAGCTGGTTCCTGCCGGTTGGCGATCTCGGCCGTGAATGGGTCAATCTGCTGCTGTCCTCCTATCAGTTCGGCGGTTTCTACCTCGAAGACGTCAATACCAGCAAACCTGCCGGCTGTGACCAGTGGATCAGGCCCGGCTTCCTCGAAGTGGGCTTTCCCATCCCGGTGTTCGACGAACTGGTGCTGATTCTGCACATGAGCCAGGTCGGTGCCATCGTGCAGAATATGCGCCTCGCCTGCGAAGCGCTGGGGCTAGGCGGTTGGACGATGGGCAACTATTCCGACGACCTGCTGCTGGGAGCCTATCCTGAAGTAGCCCAGGGCCTCGGTTTCTCCTTTCTGGACAGAGAGCCACAGAGCAATCCGTCGCGCACCGCCAGTTGCTTCGGCCTGAAAGACGTATTGGAAGCCGTCTGCGTGCCATCCCCCTGGTTTCCTGATGCCAGGACCGCCGTAGAGCATGTAGTAGCAACCCGATATCAACCCCACGGGGTGCTGTCCCGTCAGGAGAACTGGGCAGCGGCGAGCGGTGGTCCATTCAAGGACGAGACCCTACAGCAGATTCTGGAACACCCAAAGGCCCATATACCCGATTGGGTAGTGGATGCAGCAACTGATACCATGGCATACATCGCTGATCAGTTCGGTTGCGCGCCGTCAAACATCAATCCGGTGCGGGCCAAGTTCTCCCTGCAGGTGCATCACGTGGATCAGGCGTACTATCGGAGTTTCCACAGCGGCGAGACGCCGTTCCCGTTGACGGACCAGATTCGCAGCCACTTCGAAAAGTGGCATGACGGCGCGAAAGATCCGAGCGAAGGAGATTGATATGAGCCCGGTGTTACTCAATTGGCTGATTCTGGGCTCAGGCTTCCTGCACGATCTCTCGGTGTGCACCTATGTGGGTGGTGCAGTCGCCATGGAATTTATCCTGAACCCCGCCCAGCAAACCATTCCCCCCGCACAGGCTCAAATTATGGGCGAGAAGACTTCCGATCGTTTTCTGATCCTGGCGTGGGTGTCGCTGCTGCTGATTCTGCTTACCGGCATAGCGCGTCTCTACCTGAAGGGCATGATAGGCGTCCTCGCCTGGGAGTTCAGCTATGGCCGCACCATCTTCGCCATGTTCTTTATCTGGAGCATACTGGTCATCAATGGCGCTCTGATCACCTTCCTGTTCCGTCCCAAGTTGAAGGGCAAACTCGCTGCCGGTACCAGCCAGAGCCAGGCAAGCGAGGATCGCGATGCCAAAATACGTGCGGCCAATTGGATACAGAACCTCACCCGGCTGGACATGGTACTCGCTATCCTGGCGGTCCTGTTGGGTGTTTCTCTGACCCGGGGAGGCATTGCGTGAAACGCAGCACGTTGGCCGGCAGCGCGGACGGTTTGGCGGAGCCCGGTTCGGAGGAACCAGAGGGTGGACTGGATGTTACCCGCAGCGCATGCCCTGGCCTGGTCGGTCTATGTGGGGGGAGCCGTGACGATGGAACTGGTGCTCCGCTACGCGCAGAAGTTTATGCGACCGTCCCAGGTGGCGATCGTATGTCAGGCCGCGGGTCGCACCTATCGCTGGTGGTCCCTCGTGGCGCTGCTCGTTTTGATGGCATCGGGTATACCCATGGCTTTGGGCCAGCCCCACGGTTTCGATCTGACCACCACTTTCGGCCTTCTCGTGTGGATGCTCGGCGGCGTGTGGCTGCTGCAGGTATTCATCCTGGCGCTGCTCTCTTTTCGCGTTCATCCCGACATGCACGCACGCATGGATGTGAGCCTAAGCAAGGAGGAGATGCAGAGGGAACGACAGCGCGTCGGCGTGGCGATCCGGCGCATGGATCAGCTGCTGCGGCTGGAACTCGCCGGCTGTATCGTCGCCGTTCTGCTCGGCGCCCAACTGCATCAACTCGCGTCCGGCTAGTTGCATGCGAACATCCGGGACCATTGCTGTTACAGTGTGCCCGTGCGTATAGAGCCTGCCCGTAATCCATGAGGAGCGCATGCCAAAGACCATCGCCATAACACCCTCCTGGTACTGGCCGGACTACATCGATCGGGTGGCCGGTATTCCACCGTTTGCCGTCAACGAACTGTGCATCGATCGCCACGCGCGCTTGCATCCCGATGACACGGCCATCATCGCGGCATCGGAACGCGTCAGCTACGCCGAGTTGCAGCAGCGGGTTAACGCTGCAGCTCATCTGCTGCGGGAGAGAGCAGGTGACCCGGCGCGGGTCGTTATGAATGGGGAGCTGTCACTGCCTGCCGTTTACCTGCTGCTCGGCTGTCTCGCCGGCGGGCTGCAACTTCGCATAGCGGGTGCTGACGATGACATTGAGGGCGCTGCCCGGGAATTCGGTGCAGATCTGACCATCAGGGATTGCGCTGCATTCGATCCGGGCGAGTCAGGTGTGGCAGTTCAGGCAGTTCAGGCAGGGGTGGATTTTGCCGGGCCAGCGATCACCATCGCCGGTCGCAGGGGCCTCGCCAGCCACTCTCACCGTTCGCTGCTGGCTACGGCCATCTCCTGCGCCACCTTTCTGCACCCGCTAACGGGTCGGCCCTGGCTTGCCACGCTGCCGCTCAATCGGTGGGAAGGATTGGCTTCCGTGCTGCTGCCGCTGTTTGCCGGAGTGCCTCTTGTGATCGGCAGTGCCTCGGCCGAACATTTAGTGCAGACCATTCAGGAGCAGCAACCGGGCTACGCTGTCCTCGATCTCAGCACAGCCACCCTGGCTACGCGCGAAGCCAGGCGTGCCGTTCGCAAAGCACGGGATATCCTCGACAGCATGCTGCTTTGTACTGAGGGAGCGTTCGACCCGGGCGACCGGCAGCGGGTCGGCAAATCCTTTCGCTGTAATACCCTGACCGTGTTCGGTCTGGCTGAGACGGGCGCCGTGTTCGCGTCCCATCCACAGTGGTACCTGGATGAGTCGGTCGGTATCCCCATCACCAACGCCCATGTGGTACCCTCCGATCCAAGAAACGGCAGTCCCATTCAGACCCTGTGGGAACTGGTGGAGTCCGCCGAAGTGACCGTGAAGGGCCCCATGCTGATGTGTGCCGGCGACGATGACGCAGCCCACTTTACCGATGGCCGATTCAGGACCGGTGTTATCGCTTCTTCAGATGCCAACGGGATGATCTACCTGCTACCTGACTGACGATGTAACTTGATGAGTGCCCAGAAACAGACATTGATGCGAACACTGCAGTTGCAGTGCCAGCACCTGTTCGATACGGCAGTACCGGTGCTCGAGCCGTTGGAAGTGGGTGATATCCCAAAGGGGACCCGCAGGATCAGGGTAGCGAAGGCGGGCGAATTCAGCGGCAGCCGTCTCAGTGGCAAGGTCCTCTCAGGGGGCACCAACTGGTTTCTGGTCAGACCCGACGGCGTCGGCGAACTCGAGGTTCGACTGAACTTGAGAACGGTCGACGGTGCGCTGATCCATATGCGTAGCGAAGGCTTGCTGCGCTATCCAGCGGCGCTTGCCAAGCGAGTTCTGACGGGTACGGCGGATCCATCGGAGTATTACCTTCGCGAGCGAACCGTATTCGAAACTGCCGCAGAGCAATATTACTGGCTCAATTCGATCATCGCGGTGGGCGTCGGCTGGTATCAGGCGGGTCAGGTGGGCATGTCGATCTACGAAATCGAGTGACAGGGAACTGATCGCGTTGGCAATTCTAAGGAGACAACAACGATGAACGATTCAAAAAATCGCCAGCTTGCCATGGTCTTCGATCTGAACAAGTGCATCGGCTGTCAGACCTGTGCCGTTGCCTGCAAGATGTTGTGGACCCGGGATGAAAGCACCGACTACCAGTGGTGGTGTACCGTCAACACGGTGCCCGGTCTTGGCAGCCCCAAGGATTGGGAGGAGATGGGCGGCGGATACAAGGACGGTAAACTGGTGCTCGGAACCGCACCGGACAAGGAGAATTTCGGCGGCGGTTGGGATTTTAACTACAACGAAGTCTTTTACGGCGAATCCGAAGAGCGTGTTCCCCTTCGCGTAGCTGGTGAGCAGCCTACCTGGGGCCCGAACTGGGATGAAGATCAGGGCGGCGGCGAGTATCCCAACAGCTACTACTATTACCTGCCGCGCCTCTGCAACCACTGTACGCATCCGGCCTGTGTCGAGGCCTGCCCGAGCGGCGCGATGAGCAAACGCCCGCAGGACGGCATCGTCGTGCGGGACGAGAAGAGCTGTGAGGGAAAAAGGGCCTGTGCCAAAGCCTGTCCGTATAAGAAGATCTATTTCAATGAACAGCGCAAGGTCAGCCAGCACTGCATGATGTGCCTGCCGCGCATCGAAGACGGCGTGGCACCAGCGTGTGCTCGTCAGTGTCCGGGCAGGCTGGTATTCGTGGGCTACCTGGATGATGCCGAGGGCCCCATCCATAAACTGGTCAACGAGTGGCAGGTGGCGCTGCCTCTGCATCCGGAATACGGCACAGAGCCAAACGTCTACTACGTACCTCCCATCGGCCCGAAGCCGATCAATGAAGACGGCAGCATCGACGAAGATCGCAACCGCATCCCGGACGAATTGCTGGAAGAGCAGTTTGGCGCCGATGTGCACCAGGCGCTCACTACCCTCAAGGCGGAGATGGCAAAGACCAGGGAGGGCGGCCAATCGGATCTGATGGATCTGCTGATCGTGTACAAGTGGCAGGACCTCTTCTCAGAATTCAGTGTTGATCCGGTGACTATCTCGCACCAGGAGGACTAACGGATTGGCCCCGGCGAACGATGTTATGACGTCTCGTGGGGAGCTGTATCTTCTGTTGGCCGAGCCTTTCCGTTTTCCTTCGCCCGCTCAGGTCGAGCAATTCATCTCCGGACTTTGGGGGCAGCGGGTCAGCGCCATCGCTAAGGTACTGAACTGTGATCACGACTATCACCTGCCGTTAGCAGACGTCCCGACGCTAGACGTGAGTGAGGACAGTCACCAGGTGGAGTTTATCTCCCTTTATGAAGTGGGGATGGGTGGCGCGCCCTGCCCACTGCACAGCGGACACTACTCGAAGGATCGCATGCGAACGCTGGAGGAGGTCGTTCGCTTCTACCAGTTCTTCGATTTCGTCGCGGATCGATCGCCGGACCGGTTCCAGGATCACATCACCTTCGAACTGGCGTTCATGGCTCACCTTGCCGACCTGCAGTGGCAGGCGGTCGCACAAGGGGAAGACGGGGAATCGCCGCTACGAGCACAACGGGACTTCGTTGCCAGGCACCTGGGCTCCTGGCTGCCGCAACTCAGCGGGCTGGTGGCGCAGAAGAGCCAGGTCCGGTTCTTCAGTCAGTCCACAGATCTGCTAAAAGCCTATGTGGCTGCTGATCAGCTGTATCTGGATGCCACTGTGCAGCCGGTCCATCAGTGAGCGATTTCGACCGGTCAGACAGTGACTCTACCTGCGGATGCGTCAGGACGTTACCACCGATCTGTGGAACTGCAGGGCGGACTTTGATCGCGCCCACGATCACGACAGGTTCCCGGGTCTTGGGTGGTGTGCCTCGACCGCAGACCAAGTGTAAACTATGGCGCGAAACCCCCGATCAACCAGGCTAGGCGAATAGAAATGGCTGACTTATCACACCAGACAATTGAGACCAATGGCATCAGTATGCACTTTGTGGAGGCGGGCAGCGGACCGCTCGTGGTCCTGTGCCATGGTTTCCCCGAGTCCTGGTACTCCTGGCGACATCAGATTGCCGCCCTGGCTGATGCCGGCTACCACGTCGTTGCGCCCGATCAGAGGGGCTATGGCCAGACCGAAGCGCCCGAGGAGATAGATGCCTATACGGTGCTTCACCTGATGGGTGACATCGTCGGCCTGGTCCACGCTCTCGGCGATGAGTCGGCAGTCATCGTCGGTCACGACTGGGGATCGCCGGTAGCATGGAACAGTGCCATGCTCCGCCCCGATATATTTCGGGCAGTTGTATCGCTGTCTGTACCAACAGGCGAGCGTGGGTCAGCGCCACCCATGAAGACCGCTGCACAGGTGTTCGGTGACCGCTTCTTCTATCAGTTGTACTTTCAAACTCCGGGGGTCGCCGAACACGAACTGCAGCACGATGTTGCCGTAACGGTGCGCAAGATGCTGGTCGGCGCCAGTGGCGCGCATGAACGCAGCATTGGATTCAGTGCCGGTGATGCACCGCCAGCTACCTCTTTTATGCTTGACTCGATGCAGGATCCGGGTGACGACCTGCCGGATTGGCTGACCCAGGAGGACGTTGCGTTTTACGTGACAGAATTCACCAAGGCAGGGTTTCGCGGCGGCCTCAACTGGTATCGGAACATCGATCGCAATTGGGAACTGGCCGGCGCATTCCAGGGAAAACAGATCGAACAGCCCGCGCTCTTTGTCGCCGGTGACCGAGATGTGGTACCGTTCAATGAGAATTCGGAGGCGGCCATGCGTCGCATGGTTCCGAATCTTCGCGACGTGATCCTGTTGCCAGGCATCGGGCACTGGACGCAGCAGGAAGCCGCAGATGAGGTGAATGAAGCACTACTGAAGTTTCTCGGTTCGCTGTGATCCATGGGTTTTGGCCCATAGCGAACTGCAGGAGAGAGCCATGGATCTCGGACTTGAAGGCAGACGTGGTATCGTCGTTGGCGGCAGCCGGGGCATCGGCAAAGCAATCGCTTTCGCGCTTGCCACGGAGGGCGTCGACCTGGTGATTGCCGCGCGCAACTCGGACCGCCTGCAAGGCGCCGCGAGTGAGATCGCCGCAGAGACCGGGCGGAACGTTACGCCCATATCCTGTGATGCCGCCGATAGGAACGAGGTCGATGCCATGGTGAGCCAGGCGGC
>CEPV01089100.1_pt1 | contig 17118 bp, 18 predicted proteins | sample 530451 | NCBI WGS metagenome assembly CEPV01 (sample SAMEA2620097, study PRJEB7988) | marine metagenome | isolation source: saline water (ENVO:00002010), including | reverse complement strand
TTAGTAGTTCACCAAGCGGGAGTCCAAGCCTTCAATGGGGACAATCACTGCATCCTTTTCGCTGCGGCGTTTGAGTTCCACACCCCCAGCCTTGACGCTTTTCGAACTGATCACCACCCGCCATGGGGAACCGATCAAATCGGCGTCACCGAATTTGACGCCAGGACGCTCGTCACGGTCATCCCAAAGCACTTCGACGCCGGCGTCTGACAATTGTTGGTACAGGGCCGCCGCATCTTCTTGTACTCCCGGCAGGGAGACCAGATGCACTCGGAACGGAGCAATGGATTCTGGCCAGAGGATGCCGTAGTCGTCGTTGCATTTTTGGACGATGGCGGCAAGGGTCCGTCCGATGCCGATGCCGTAACAGCCCATGAAGAAAGGTTTCTCGACGCCGTCGCTGTCGTGATATGTCGCCCCGGACATCTTGGCGCTATAGTGTGTGCCCAGGGAAAAGATATTGCCGACCTCGATTCCCGTTTTGGCATGCAGGACTTGCCCATCCTCGCGAACCGCGCCATCGTAGGCCATGGCCACGTCACCCTCGACTTCGTGTTTGAAGTCTCGGCCATAGTTCACGTTGCTGCTGTCCGTCGCGTCCTCTTTTTGCCCGCCAATGAAGTTCTTGACGGTCTTCAGCGATTCGTCTGCTACGTAGATCACACGGCAGGCGCGATCCTGCGTTGCCGCCCGCCGCTCGGAAGTGAAGTCGTGTCCCCAGCAATGCACGTAACCATTCTTGGTACCGATGGCCGCCAAATCCTCGTCCATTGCTTCTTCCAATTGCCCAACGAGATCCAGCAGGCGCTCCAGCTTGGTTGTGTTCACCTCCAAATCACCGCGGATCGAGGCGATCACCACGTCGCCTTCGATCGTGCGGTAGACCACGTTCTTCAGATAGCGCCACTGCGGTTCACCGTAGTGTTTGATGTTGTCCTCCATGGTGCACACCCACTTCGGTTGTTCGATGATCTCGAACGCGCGGACGTCCTCATCGGCGTTCATCGGCGTGAAGGCGAAGGAGGCGATGTCGTCGTTGGCGGAGTATTGGCCGTCGTCCGTTACAAAAAAGCGATCCTCGCCAACGCTGCTTTCCACCTGGAATTCGTGGCAATAGTCGCCGCCTATGTAGCCGTTGTCCGCTTCCACCACATGGGTGTCCAGGTTGAAATCCTTGAAGATGGCGGTGTAGGTATCGCGCATCGTTTCATATTCCTTCTGGAAGTCCTCTACCGTGTTGTGGAATGAGTACGCGTCCTTCATCACGAATTCGCGCACGCGCAACAGACCGCCGCGAGCGCGTTGCTCGTCGCGGAACTTTGTACTGAACTGATAGATATTGAAGGGCAGATCGCGGTAGCTGATTTGGAACTTGCGCACCACATCGACCATCATTTCCTCGGCTGTTCCTCCCAGCGCGAATTGTCCGCCCCGACGATCCTCGACTTTCATCAGCTCGAAGCCGGTGGTGGATGTGCGGTTCGTTTCCTCCCAGAGGTTCAACGGATGCAGAGTCGGCGTGATCATCTCCTGCGCCCCGGCGGCGTCCATGTGTTTCTTGATGATGGCGGCCATTTTCTGGTGTACCCGCCAGCCCAACGGCAGGAAGAAGTAGCGTCCGGCCACGGATTCGCGGATGAATCCGCCGCGAATCAGCAACTGGTGGCTTATGATGTTGGAGCCACTTTGGTCACCGCGGGTGGTCTTTCCGAAAAGGGAGGAGTATTTCATATGAAGTTTTTGCTCGACCTTCAGAACGTCAGTTTTGAATGCCCTGATGCCCGGTGCAGGCCGCGGGACGACTTATCGCTTGGGGTTCTTTCTGCGATCTCTGTCGTCACGTCGCTCGAAGAAATCATCAGTAGTGTCATACTCCGGACCCTTGATTTGGCGCCGTACTTTGACTCGCCGGTCCGGTTTCACGCTCTTGCCTTCGCTCTGGTCATTGCTCTTGTTATTCATCAGGCACAGCTGTCAAGTCACGTTTAGGTATGTCAGTGATTTCAATTTTATCACATCCGCAGAGCCGTAAGGAATATTTGAGATCGGGGTCAGGTCTATACTTTGGGCTGAGGGGTCAGGTCTTTACTTTCCGTATCGATAAACAGTTTAAATAGCCGTGCTTCTTGAGATACAATGCCATAAATCAGGGCGAACGGTATATTTTGCCCGACACCTGGTCCTACGACTTCTGGAACTGCGTGTATGATATAGGGTGTACATGGATGTTGGACCGTGGCAGCGATCAGGCCAGTCCCGATGGGCAATAGGGCAGGAAAGCTAGAATGAAGAAACGGAAGCATAGAGCCAAAAAACTCAGTCTCACCAACGGGGGCAACTTGTTCCTCTTCTTCCTGGGTACCGGATCTGCGTTCACGAAGGTTCTCAACCAGAATAATGTCCTCATTATAAAGGGACGAGATCACATTCTGATCGATTGTGGTAACAAGTGCTCTCAGGCGCTGCACGAACTGGGTATCGGGGTCCCGAATATAACCAACTACCTCATCACCCACTCCCACGCGGATCACGTCGGCGGTCTGGAAGAGGTCATGATGCAGGCGCGATACATCGCCAGAAAGAAACCCAATATCGTGATCACGCAGGAATATGAAAAGGTACTGTGGGAGCAGTCCCTGATGGGCGGCGCTGCCCATTCCGAAACGGGTGGCAAGCTGAAATTCAGAGATTTCTGGCACATCATCCGGCCATCAAAGCGGCGCAACTATCCCCGCGAGACTTGGGAAGCAAATGTCGGATCCATCAATCTGAAACTACCGAGGACTATGCATATCCCGGATCGAGCGACCTCCTGGGAAAACTCCTTCTGGAGTTGTGGGGTCATTGTGGATGACAGGATTCTATACACATCAGACACTCGATTCGATCCCGATCTCCTGGTGGCGTTTGATGATCGATTCGACTTTGACGTCATCTTCCACGACTGCCAGTTCTTCAACGGCGGCGTGCATGCGTCACTGGAAGAACTCACTACCTTGCCTGAGGCAATCAAGAGAAAGATCGTTCTCATGCATTACGGCGATGAATGGCAACGATATCGCCAACAGGCCAAAGAGGCCGGGTTCCACTCTTTTGCCGAACAGACCACCAGCTACAACTTCACACCGGTCAGCAAACCCGCCATCACGAGAATAGGTCTGGCTGCACACTGACAAAGCTCGCCTTCATCGCACCGCTTGCCTGACTGGCCGTGATCTCGCCAGCCAGCGCCATCGCTTCCTGCATGAGGTCGTCATCGCTGACTACGCGGTTGACCAGTCCCAGATGAAGAGCTTCCTGCGCCGCAATGCTGCGACCTGTAAGGCATAGTTCCCTCGCCGTTGCTTGAGGCACGAGGGTGTGGATCAGATCATATGCTGCCGGAATACCCATCTTTACCTGCGGCTGCCCAAATGCAGCGCTCTCTGCAGCGATGCGCAGATCACACATCACGGCCAGGTCCATCCCCCCTGCATAAGCGTTACCGTTAACGGCTGCGATCAAGGGTCTTCGACACGTGTACACCTTGCGATGGTAACTGACCGCATCGCTGAATATCTGATCCATGTTATCGGCAGTGAATTCGCTCAGGTCAAAACCTGCGCAGAACGTAGAACCGGCGCCGGTGAGCACCACGGCACCCCCGCCTCCCTCCTCCAGTTCCAGCAGGCAGCTTTCGATTTCCTTGCGCAATGCCGTCGAAAGGGCATTGCGTTTCTCAGGCCGGTTCAGGGTGATCAGCGCTGCCCCCTCCTGCTCCTCGCAGGTCAGAAACTGGTAGGCCATGGTTCATCTCCTCGTCGTGAGCAATCTGGCAGTTATGATATCTTCACTTCATCAGTCTCGCCACCGGAGCGGCTGTCGCAGTATACCTATTTGTATTACGATGGGTTGCCATGCTGCCAGCAAAACCCCTGATAGATAAGGTAGGAGAGAACATTGAAACAGCGTGATTTCGGTGCCACGGGAATCCGAGTATCGGAATTGGTTTTCGGTGCCGGAGCAGTGGGCGGTCTGCTCATAAACGAGGACGATGCTACCAGACGTGCTGCCATCAAACGTGCGCTGGATGCCGGCATCAACTGGATCGACACCGCTCCGTCCTACGGTCAAGGCCGCTCGGAAGAAGCCATAGGTTGGCTGCTTGAGGAGATCGATGCGGATCCCTACGTTTCTACCAAATTCACTATCGACACCAGAGAGTTGACTGATGTCTCCGGGCAGATAGAAGCCAGCCTGACAGAGAGTCTGCAGCGCCTCAAGCGCGACTCAGTAACCCTGCTGCAACTGCACAACCGAATCGGCGCCGAGACTGATGGGCGCACCATCGCTGCAAGTCAACTGCTACGCCGCAAAGGGGTTCTTGATGCACTGCAAGGCTTGCAGGAGCGGGGCTTGATTCACCATTTCGGCATCACCGCCCTCGGGGAACCTGACAGTATCATAGAGGTGATCAACAGCGGCCGAATCGCATCGGCGCAGGTCTACCACAATCTGCTTAATCCGAGCGCGGCTATGCGTGTGCCGGATGCTTGGCCGGTGTTTGACTTTTGTCAGCTGCTCGACGCCTGCGAATCCAATGGGGTAGCTGCCATGAATATTCGCGTGTTTTCCGCAGGCGTGATCGCAACCGACAGCAGAACTGGTCGAGAAAGGCCGCTTACGCCAGGGGATACGGTGGAAAGCGAGGAGCAGAAAGCGAACGCAGTCATTAATGCAATTGGAACCGATTACGGATCGAGGGCGCAGACAGCCATCCGCTTTGCCCTTGCCGAGAAGAGACTCGCCTGCGTGATCGTCGGCTTGGCGGAGCTGTCTCATCTAGACGAGGCGATAGAGGCGCAGGAGCTGGGTGCGCTGCCACAAGATGGAGTGCAAAGGCTTCGATCTGTGTATGCGTCCGGCCCAGGTACCGCTGAATCTTAACTGGTTTAGATCGTCTCCTTTTCGCCGGGCACGAACAGCGGTTCCATCTGCAAGTGATGTGATTCAGTGCGCATCACGGCATCGATATCCACATCCGTCGTCATGGTGTCAAGATCCGCTGCGGCTTGCAGGATCGATGGCAATAGAGTGGCATCGCTACTGGTATTGAGAAAAATCCCGGGATGACTCAATAACCAGTGCACCACATTGCGAAGAGCTTCCGGTTCGCTAACCGGCTCGTACCAACTGAAATGCCGTCCGTTGTCATCGTCCGGCCAGCGACGTCGGGCTATGGATTTGATGGTCTGTACGGCAATGCTCCGCTCGCCACAGAGCGCGATCAGTTTCTCAAAGTTCTGCGCATACTCGGGAATCTGCATCATCATATAGTTGCAGGGCAACAGCACAGAGTCGAAGTCGAAACGTTCCAGGCTGCGCAGGTGCATCTCGGGAACCCGAGTGCCGTGACCGGTCACACCGATGAAACGTACCAGCCCCTGCTCACGCGCTTCGATGGCAGCTTCCAGTGCACCGCCGGGTCCCATGGCAGTGTCCCAGTCGTCATCGTCGGTGAGATTGTGAAACTGTATCAGATCGACTTGATCGACGCGCAGACGCTCCAGGGATCTGTGTATGCTGTCACGCGCACCAGCCGCAGTTCGCTCACCAGTCTTGGTCGCGAGGAAGAACTGCTGCCTGTGTTCAGGCATCCACCTTCCCACCCGAAGCTCGGCATCACCGTAACTGGCCGCTACGTCGATGTGGTTAACGCCATATTGCAGCAGCGTATCCAGCACCTGGTCAGCCCGGTCCTGGCGCATGGCGGCAAGGGCCGCCGCGCCAAAGATCGTACGCGTGCTCTGGTGGCCCGTCTTCCCGAAGGGAATCTTGGTGATCATTCGCAGGGATCCTCCGTCGTCAAGCTGGTATCGACCTAGACTATCAGTGCGAGAGTCCCGTCACCAGCACTACTGCATGGCAGATCCGATCAATATGTCGATCGCTCTGGCGGGCGGGGCCGCCTAAGGGGTGGCAACGCCCGGCGACTGCCCGCAGAATGGCTGCCTTCAGGGAATTCACGGCTGCATAAACCGGTCAAATAACAGGACAGATGCGATGCAACCGCAGTAAGTGTTGCCAATCGTGCTAAAGTCTTTCAAATCCGGTCAGATCAGCCGAATCATTCGGGCTGAAGGATACTATGATGAAAAACAGAGTGACCCTAATCGGAATCATGCTCCTGCCTTTCGTGAGCTTGCAGGGGCTCGCCAAGGAAAAGGACATTTTTGGCGACTATGAGCAGATTCTGCCACGGGGTGGGATCGCTGCAATCGTAAAACCACGTTATGTATCCGCTGCAAAGGCTGACATTGACGACGACAGCTACATCCTCGGCGTTGTGGTGGAGGGTCAGGCGCGAGCCTTCAGTCTCAACCTTCTCAACCAGCACGAGGTCGTCAACGACAGCATCGGGGCTGTCGACTTTGCCGCGGTGTGGTGACCACTCGCCAACGTTGCTGTCGTGTACAGCAGGAGATATGACGACCAGCTACTCACATTCGAGGCGTCCGGTGGCCTGATCAACAGTTCTCTGGTTATGCAGGATCGCGAGACAAACAGCTACTGGGCCATCATGAAAGGTGAAGCGGTAGCAGGGCTGAAGAAAGGTACCGAACTCGCCGAGCTGCCCCTCGGTAAGAAGATGAAGTGGAAGCGCTGGAAGCGTAAACATCCGGACACTCTGGTACTATCCGTCAACGGCAGAGAGGATGGCGCGGACAGTTACAGAAGCTATTTCAGATCCAGACACGGCTTTCGAAACTCTGTCGCAAAGGATAAGCGCTTGAAGACTAAGGCGCCGGTATTTGCATTCAAACTGGGCGAACAAACCTATGCAGTGCATCACAAGCACTTGGGAAAGGGGCAATCCTTTAGCCTGTCCGGCAAACACATCCTTCTCTATCGCTCTGCGAGCGCCGAACTGTTTCACTCGACCGCAGCATTTCACAGTAGCGGGGAGGGAATCGCGAACAGGGACGGTCAATGGGTAGACTTAGGTTCCGGCTGTACATTCAACCCGGAAAACGAAGTCTTCGACGGCGATGCAGATTCTTGTCCGAAAGCCTTTAAGGGGTTCGACACATTCTGGTATAACTGGAGCCTAAATAATCCATCTACCGAATTACTGATGTAGGGGCTGACATGACATCGTTACGTGCGCCGGGATGCTGAGAATCTCCAAGCGGATCACCATCCCCTCTAACGAGATAGAGATCAGTGCGATTCGCGCCCAGGGTCCTGGCGGACAGAACGTAAACAAGGTTTCCTCAGCCATACACCTGCGTTTCGACACGCAGGCATCTTCACTGCCGGCATTCTACAAACAACGTCTGCTGAAGATAAAAGACCAACGGCTCTCCAAAGAGGGCGTGATCGTGATTAAGGCGCAGCGACAGCGCAGTCAGGAAAAGAATCGGGAAGAAGCCCTAGTGCGACTGGGGGAATTAATCCGCAGCGTGGCGATTACACGTCGAAAGCGAATCAAGACCAAACCCACGCGAAGCTCTCAGCTGAAACGGCTGGACAGCAAAAACAAACATGGCCGTCTGAAGGTACTTCGCAGTAAGGTATTAGAGTGATGTACGTCACCTGAAATCGGTTTATACTTACTTCAGCATTCTGATGCTCCGCATCGTTCCACACGTCACACAGGAGTTAGAATCAATGGTCAGAAAGAAAACAAGAAAAGCAAAGCGCTCCCCTTGGAACAAAGGTCGTGAAGTGGGACAACGAGATCCTTTCAGCCGCTCAGATGTCAGCCGTATCAGAAAACAGCTGACCAAGCGCGGCGATGCCGGACTCAGAGACCTCGCCCTTTTCTCCACCGCTATCGACACAATGCTGCGCACACCGGACCTTCTCGCCTTGACCGTCACCGACGTGAGAAAGCGCAATCGTACTATGCGTGACACAATCGACCTGCCGGAAGCCAGCAGCGGTCGAAGGCTGCGCTGCACATTGTCGAAAGCCACCACGCGCATACTGGCGAAGTGGATCGACACATCGGGTAAGAAAACCCATGATTTTCTGTTCACAGGGAGAATCGGCGGCGGGCGCAAGGCGATAAACGCCCGTCAGCTCAGCCGCCTCGTAAAAGCTTGGGCAGAAGGTATCGGACTTGATGCGAGCGCGTATGGGATAGAGTCGCTGCGGCGCACGCGTTCCATCTACATACTGAACCGTACCGGAAATATGGAGGCGGCTCGCATACTTCTGGGGCTTACGGATATCGGCACCACAGCGCGTTATCTGAGCGACTCAAAACCCATAGATGCTCTGGCGATCAGCCGGGCACATGAGATCTGACCGCTAACATCAGGACCCCATTTTTCTAGCCAAACCTGAAAACCGCATATCCGCTTGCCTGTGACAGCAGCAACTGAACAGACGACCGGCCTCGCGCCACTTAGAAATCGAGACTTTCGCTTACTCTTCATCGGCTTCGCAATCGGTCAGATGCTGATGCCCCTGCAGTTCTTCACGCAGATCTTCTGGGTTCAGCAGAATGCACCAGAGGATGTCTGGTTGCTGCTGGTCTCTCTCATCGGTGCCAGCCGGGGGATTGGGGCGCTGACCTTTGGGCTTTATGGCGGCGCGCTCGCGGATCGCATGGATCGAAGGAAGTTGCTCCTGGTAACGCAGGTTCTACTTTTGCTGACGACCTTGGCAATTGCGGTACTGATATTCTTTAGCGACGGCAGCGCATTGGCATTCGTCCTGTTCTTCTCGATGACGTTCTTGGCATCCGGACTGCAGAGCGTCGACGCGCCAACGAGGCTTGCGCTCGTACCCGACATACTGGGGCCGAGACTTACGCCAGCGGGTATGTCTCTCAATCAGGCCGCCGGGCAACTGTCAATGCCGGTCGCACTGTTCGCCTCCGGTCTGATCATCGATGCGCTGGGTTTCGGCGGCGCCTATCTGCTCAGTTCGGTCGGTCACGTGATCGTCATCATCGCCATCGCACGCATGTCCTATCGCTCGAATTTCGACGATCGAGTCGATCACCGCGGAGCATACGGATTCCGCCAATCCATCCGCGATGTTCGCTATGGACTATCGTACGCACGGAGCCATCCGGTCATTCTCTGGATCATTATCCTGCTTGCCACCATGATGGGTTTTGGATTTCCGGCGACGGCGAACCTTGGACCAACCTGGATTACAACGGTAGTAGGAGTTGAGATCAAATACGTCGGTTTCGTGGCGATGACCTGGGGCATCGGTGCATTTCTCGCCGCCGCCGTGCTGGCGAGGTTCTCTTCGTTTGAACGGCGCGGTGCACTGATCGCGTTCGGAACGACTCTCTTTTCCCTCTCCTTTGTCGTGTTCGTCATCGATCACTCTGTGGTCAATGCGGTCATCGGCAACTTTGGTCTCGGCGCCGGTATGACAATCGCGATGCTATCCAGTACCATCCTGATTCAGCACATAGTGCCCAACGATGTGCGTGGCCGCCTCATGAGCATCCTTCAGCTCAATATGGGATTTGCTCAGCTCATGACACTGCCCGTCGCCGCGCTCGGGCAGTGGCTGTCTCTACAGGTGCTATTCCCTGGTATGGCTGTCACTGCGTTGGCCATCATTGTTCTGATCCTGGTTACGCACCCACAGATCGTGCGGGCCGGTATATCCAATAGTTAAGCCTGACCCGTTGGACACGCTCAAGATCTGCCGCCCAAGAGAGTCTACACATGAACAGTAAGTCAGCGACGTACGTAGTCGTTCTGCTCGCGCTATGCATCTGTCTCCGAAGTCACGGCGCTGATCTGGAACGGCACACGGTACGAATTGACGACCACCCCTTCGCCCTGTGGGAAAAGAGTGTACCCGCCGCAAAGGGGCAGATCTTATTGCTGCATGGAAGAACCTGGAGTTCACTGCCCGACTTCGATCTACAGGTCGAGGGCGAGAGTCTCTCTCTGATGGATGGATTCAACCAGCTGGGCTATAGCGCCTGGGCACTGGACGCAAGGGGCTATGGTGAGACCCCGAGAGACACCTCCGGCTGGCTCACCCCCAACAGGGCTGCGAAGGATGTTGTCGGGATCATTGACTGGTTGCGACAGGAAACCGCAAGCGAAACCAATCTGTTCGGTTGGTCTTACGGTTCGATGGTCGCCCAATTGGTCGGTCAGCAAAGACCCGACCTGGTGCGCTCAATCATCCTTTATGGGTATCCCATCGATCCGGATAGGGTCATTGTAGACACGGTCACGCCCGATGAACCCCGTCGTGCACCCAATACCGTTCAAAACGCAGCCAGTGATTTCATCACGCCGGGCTCTATAACCGATACGGCTGTTGCCGCCTACGTGTCCGCAGCACTAAAAGCCGATCCCCACCGTGCCGACTGGAAGAACCTGACTGAATGGAATCAACTGGATGGCCACCAGCTCGGGGTCGCCACCCTTCTGCTTCAGGCCGAATTCGATCCCCTGGCAGACAGCGAAAGCCACGCGCGGTTCTTCTCTCGCATCAGCAATGCCAACAAGCAGTGGGTGGTGCTCTCAGGGGGCGACCACGCTGCGCTCTTGGAGACGCCACGCGGGCGCCTTCTACACGCCACGGTACAGTTCATTGAATGGCTGGATAAGTAGTACTACGTCAGAGACTGCACACGTCTAGAATGCAGACACGACCTCGTCTTCGATCTGCTTGAGCAGTTCAAGGTTGCCGGAGGCGATACCGCCGAACATGATCTCACCCACACCGGCGTCGCTGAACTCACCAATCCTGTCGATAATGTATTGTTTGGGCCCTGCCACGCTGCCGGGACCCAAGTTGTTGACGACACGCTCGATTAGGTCCTTGTCCTCCGTTAGGTAACACGGCATCAGTAGAGTCTTCTTTATTTCCGCCGGGTCACGGCCAACATTTTCACAGTGTTGCTCCAACACCTGTACCTTATGGTGATAGTATTCGAGTGACATTCCGCCGCCGGCCCAACCATCCAGATTCATGACATCTCCGAATTTTGCCAGCGTGCGCAGCGTACGCTTCTCTCCGGTGCCACCCACCAGTATGGGAATGGGATCTGCAAAACTGCCGGGTGAAAGCCGCGACTGATCCAGTCGGTAGTACTTGCCGCTGAAGTCTACGGGGTCTTTGGACCTGAACAGATTACGAAGCAGTTCACAGGCCTCTTCAAAACGATCCTGCCGCTCCTTCATGGAGGGAAAATCCCAGCCATATGTTTCGTGTTCACGTTGGTACCACGCTGCACCTATTCCGAGCGTGAACCGTCCTTCGGTCACGTGATCGATCGTACCGGACATCTTTGCCACCAGCGCAGGATTACGGTAGGTATTGCCGGCTACCAGATGACCCAATCTGAGCTTCTTGGTCATACCAGCCACTGCCGCGATCGCAGAGAATCCTTCAAACGCCGTCAACGATTCCTGCTCACGACTGGCACCTGGTGGTATAAAGTGATCCGCAAACCAAAGACTGTCCCAGTTACCGGCGTCCATGGCTTCAACCGTGGCCCGTACATCTTGCCAGGTGGTTCGATAAACATTGACTTGCACACCAAATTGCACTTTTTGCTCTCCTCTTTCTATTAGGGTCCGGGACGGGAATAAACCACATTCGTATAGCAGAGTCAAAGTCGACCCAGTCATTCGGTTCGTTCAGGAATAGAACCGACTATTCAGCGACCCCTTTGCTAACGATAGCGATGGGTGGATCACAGCATCCGATCATCAGTTGCCGCGACGCAATCTGTACAGTTCCTCTTTCGTATATTGAGGCAATCCGTCGGTAATCTGATCCCAGGCAGGGGTCAGTTCCACAAAGATGTGTTTGTCCGGTCTGATTCCTGGATCGTCATCCAACAGACCCGCCGCTATCTCAAACCAATCACCCTCCGGATCAGCACTGGGCACGGGCGAACCACAGTTGCCGCAGAACGTCGATGTGTATGGCGGCGGACCGTCGAGAATCGGTGCCTGATAGGTTCTGATGAGCTCGCGCCCCGTGAGAAACCGGTAGTCTTCGGTATTCACGCCAACTCCCAGCAGTGCAGCAGTGCCGGAGACCTTTCTGCAACGATTGCAGTGACAGAACTCCGCCGGGCCCACAGCCTTGTCGATCTCAAAGGTGACCCCACCACAAAGACAGCTTCCCCGTATCGCCATGCATCTCTCCCAACCGATTATGGGACGTGGGTGCCTACCGGCGTCAGCCAAGTTCAAATTGTCGGCGCCGATTGATACCGCTCGTTGCGGATGGTAGCTTGAGTCCCAGGATCTGCACAACCCAGCAAGAGGAGGAATATGAGTAGCATCAAGTGGCAGAAGGCCACCGATCCGAACGGGAGCAACACAAGGGAATTCCACATTGAATCCAGAGAGCACAGGACGGTCACCGGGGCCCTCTGGCTGCCTGAGGACCCGGTTCAGTCCGATACCTTGATGTTGTTCGGTCACGGTGCATCGGGCGATCGCTATCAGGCGCCGATCTGTCACATGGCGAAACGGTTCGTCAGCGAAGCAGAAGTCCCGGTCCTCTCACTGGATGGCCCGGTACATGGTCTGCGGCAGGTCGGCCCGGGTGGCAGGAGCGCATTTGGCAAGGAATACCAGAGGGCCGAGTGCATAGACGACATGGTGACCGACTGGAATGTGGCAATCGAGGCGCTCACATCCCTGCCGGAGCTCGACATAAAACACCTGGCCTATTTCGGGCTGTCGATGGGATCGATCTTTGGTATACCGCTCATCGCGGCACGCAAGGACGTAACGGTAGCCACCCTCGGCTTGATCGGCGTGACCGGCGCGGCCACAACCCATGCCGAGAGGTTGCTCACGGATGCGGGAGAGATCAGATGTCCTCTACTTTTTCTGATGCAGCTGGAAGACGAGCTTTTTGATCGCGAAGGATGTCTGAAGGTGTTCGATCGTTTCCCTTCCGAGAATAAGCGATTGCACGCTAATCCCGGCCTGCACCCGGAAATACCCGCTGAGGAAATCGGATTTGCGTTCGACTTCCTACGCTCGCACATCGAAGGCGAAGTGGATCATCGCATCATCAACCCACTGGCTGATTAAGATGGGTCGTGATAGGACCTTATGTCGAGTTGGCGACAATCTCTTTGAATGAACGATCTGCGTTCTTCGCAATGGTGTCTGTGTTCCAGAGTTCAGCAAACCTGAATGCCCGTGGGCAGTGAAAGTAGGCTTCATCGACGTTGAGCATCAGACCCTGAACGATCATCGAGTTGTCGTCTGCGTTGTGCACCTCAGCTTCGATGTTTAGATCCTCGAGTTCCTGCCGTTCCACGAATCGGGCCCGCCCATTGACCCTGGCAGTGACCTCTATACCTGGAATCATAAACACCAGGGCAGCCTTGGGGTTCGAATCCACATTCTGATAGCTTTGAAACAGCCGGTTGCCGCCATTGTCCGGAATGAGCAGAGATCTGTCGTCGATGATCTTGATGAATCCGGGCAGGCCGCCTTTAGGTGACGCGTCGCAGTCGCCAGCCGCGTTGCTGGTGGCAAGCACCGCGAAAGGTGCATTGCGGATATAGCCCTGCACCGCTGCCTCGAGAAAATCCTTCACCTTGGTTTTCGCGCCAGGATGGATGTCGCCAAATTCTTCCCGCAGTTTCTCGACTCGATTCACAGTCTCTTACTCCTTGGGTGATCAGGGTATCCTACCACTGCCTACCGACCACACCAAGGACGCAACACCTGACTGACAATTCAAGCGTGAGTTTTGACTCACCGTAGAAAACGTGTTCTATTCGACCTTCACTGTCTTGCACGAAGGGAGAAGCATATGCAGTTCGGCGCACAGCTCGTCAACTACCTGTGTACATGGGACGAAACCCTAGCCACCATCAAGGTGGTGGAGAACGGCCGCTGGCACAGCCTGTGGTGGTCCGATCACTTCCTGGTCCCCGCTGTCGGCTCAGGCGTGGAAAACAGAGAGTCACTGGAAGGCTGGTCGCTGATCACTGCCGCAGCGACGATCACAGAGCGGGTCAAGCTGGGGCTGCTGGTGACCGGCAATACCTACCGCAATCCCGGGTTGCTCGCCAAGATGGCAGCGACGGTCGATCACATCTCCCATGGCCGCTATATCCTCGGCATAGGCGCCGCCTGGTATGCACAGGAGCATGCGGCGTATGGCTGGAAATTCCCCAGCCTTAAGGAGCGCTGCGATCGACTGGAAGAGGCACTCCAAGTCATCAAGCTGCTTTTCAATGCCGGCGATGACACCGTCGACTATCAAGGAGCGTATTACAGTCTGCACAACGCGCCACTGTCACCCGCCTGCGTACAATCGCCGCATCTACCCATCCTGGTCGGTGGCAACGGCGAAAAGCGTACCCTGAAGACCTGCGCCAAGTATGCCGATATCTGCAACATCGATTTCAGTGGTCCCGGTAGCACGGATATCTTCAAGCAGAAGATCAACGTTCTGGAGAAACACTGTGAAGAGCTCGGAAGAGACCCGGCAGAGATCAAGAAGACCATGCTGATCCCCATGCGACTTGTGGACGACGACAGCAAGGCGAAAGAGTTTCGCAGTGAACGCCCGTGGGCCCTCATTGGATCTCCCGCCTACTGCATCGATCTCATCGGGCAATACATCGATGCCGGCGCGGAGGAGATTATGTTCTCGACGGTACCTTCGCGACCCCATTACTATGAACGCATCGACGCCGACGTGCTGTCGGCATTCGATTGAGTGACGCGTTTGGCGCGAGACAGGAGAATCTTTGACGTAGTTCGCAAGAACTATCCCTGACTGAGCCACCGCCCCTGCGGAAAGACCTTGTGGTCCTTTTCTATCCCGCTGCCGCTCCCTTGGCAAACATCGTCGCCGCATAGGTTTCACGGCTCGTTATGCCGCCTACGAAAACCTCCTCGAATTCGGCCGCAACGGACTGGGTCACGCAGTCACTGGCAAGCAAGGCATCGGTCCACCCCTGCACGAGGGGATAATCATCCAGCAATCCGCTCTGGATGATCTTCTCGATGAGGGCAAAGCGGTACAGAAAGGGAGCATAAGAAGCATCAACCAGGCTCAGCTGATCACCGTTGAAGTAGGGCCCATCATTGCCCCGCTCCTCTGCCAACGCTCCCTCTATACGATCCAGCCTCTGTTTTGCCGATTTGAAACCTTCCCGCATCGCCTCTTCATTCCTGGCATAGGTAACGCCGCCGAGACCACGGGAGAAGTCCGGTACAAAATCATTCCAGGCTCTGTTGCGCGCCCTCTTGATGGGGTCGTCGGGGTGCAGTCGCGGCGGGACCACTTCATCGAGGTATTCGGCAATTGCGTTGGATTCGAACAGGGGCTGATCGTCCACCACCAGCACCGGCACCTTGCCATGGGGTGAGATCTTAAGGAACCAGTCGGGCTTCTTGCGAAGGTCGATATAGGTAACTTCAAAGTCTACTTCTTTAGCACGCAAAACGATCACGGCGCGCTGTACCCAGGGTCAAGTTACCGAACTGGTTAGATGGTATTTTTTGGTCATGGCGATTCTACCAATTAAAAGGTGTATGCGATTAGTGCATCTGTAGTTTCGCAGATGCCGCATGGTTCAGCAATCATCGATTTCGGAGCGCTGTTGAGGAAAACCTTTTCACCACAGAAAACACAGAGAGCACAGAGAAAGCGCAGTTACCGGCCTATATATTCAAAGCTCTCCTCTCTGTGTCCTCTGTGGTTGAATTCAAGAAACAGCGACACCAGCGAATGGACCACCACGCTCCCTACACGGGCCGCCCCGGATAAACTATGGCATAATGCCGCGGCGCTGGGATGCAGTGCAACCTATCAAACTTATCAATGAGGAGATCAACATGGCGATTGGCGTTATCGCAAAGCTCAGAATTCAGGAAGGCAAGAACAGCGAGTTCGAAGAGGTATTCAAGGAGTTGGCTGCCGCAGTACGAGCGAATGAACCCGACAACAACTTTTATGCCTTGCACAAATCGCGATCCGATCCACAACTGTACATCGTGTTGGAACAGTACGCTGATCAAGCTGCACTGGACGCCCACAGCAAAACGGATCACTTCAGAACCATCGGCGCCAGGATGGGTCCATGCATGGGCGGAGCGCCCGACATTGAGGTCATGGATGCCGTGTAAGCAACACGATCAACCGGGAGTGCGATGACGCCCGGTAGACACTATCGCTGGATCGTCGTACTGCTCACCCTCGTCTTCCAGGCAGTAAGCGTTGGTATCCTGATCTATAGCTTCGCACTCTTTGTGGTTCCCTGGCTGGATACATTTTCATCGCCACGCCGGGACATCATGCTCGCCATCGTTGCACTGCAGCTCGGCACGGGTGCAATGAGCCCACTTTCCGGTCGGGCCATGGACAAGTATTCGATTCGAGCCCTGGTCTGTAGCGGCAGTATCTCCCTGGCGGCAGGCTTTGTTCTGATCTCACTCGCCACCGCCTGGTGGCAGATTATCCTCCTCTACACCACACTGTTACCGCTCGGAATGGCACTTACAGGCCCTCTTGCTGCGCAGACACTGGTGGCAAAATGGTTCACAGACAGGCGAGGCCTGGCCATTGGTATCTCGGCCATGGGAACTTCGCTCGGCGGGTTCATCTTTCCGCAAGTCATCAGCTACCTGCTGCAGGAGTTTGGCTGGCGGACCTCGCTGGTCATTCTCGCTCTTGTGACCGTCATCACAGTCTGCCCATTGACCTGGTATGTTCTCAGACTTAAGCCTGACGGCACGACTATACCTCACGCGGCCAGCCAGCCATCGCAGACGCAGCGACAGTGGACCACCGTGAAGCTGCTGCGCTCTCCTACGTTCTGGATTCCGGTCGTCGCCTTAATCCCCCTGAATGCCGCTTTCGGGGGCATTCAATTCAACCTTGGCGCGTTGATGCAGGATCTCGGCTACCAGCCAGGCAGGGCCGCCATGCTGATTTCACTGATATCCGTCGCCATGATCGCAGGTAAGTTGATGTTTGGCGGCCTTGCAGACTTGGTAGATCATCGCAAACTATACTGGGTTGCCGCATGTCTGATGGGATGTGCGCTGGTCACCTTTCAGGGCAGCCCGTCCTATGCCGTATTGCTGGGTAGCTCCGTACTAATCGGTCTTGCCACAGGCGGGATCCTGCCGCTGATGGGTGTCA
>CEPV01000835.1_pt1 | contig 17140 bp, 19 predicted proteins | sample 530451 | NCBI WGS metagenome assembly CEPV01 (sample SAMEA2620097, study PRJEB7988) | marine metagenome | isolation source: saline water (ENVO:00002010), including | reverse complement strand
CCGCCTCAGCAGAGACGTGGTCCAACAGGCCCTTGACGACAGCCAGGATGGCCATCGAGTTGTCGTGGGTGCCGATCTCCCCGCGGAACTCCACGTCGAGGCATTCGGGCAGCGAACCGGGCAGGAGGCCGAAGACCGCGCCCAGCGTCTGCGCCAGGGGGATGAACGGCCGGATCTCCTTGGAGGCGGCTTCGGCCTCCACGTTGACGGCGAAGGGTACGTATTCGCCTGCCAGGGCCAGGTCGACCTGCTCAGCGATGATCACCCCGGCCTTGTCCTGGGCTTCGGTGGTGCTGGCCCCCAGGTGTGGGGTGACCACCACCTGGGGCAGGCCGAAGAGGGGCGATTCGGTGGTCGGCTCGGTGGCGAACACGTCGAAGGCCGCTCCGCCAACCTGCCCGGAGGCGATCGCCGCGGCCAGCGCCTCCTCGTCGACGATCCCGCCCCGAGCCGCGTTGACGATCCGGATGCCTGGCTTGGCCAGGGACAACAACCCGGCGTCGATCAGCCCCAGCGTCTCGGGGGTGCGGGCCAGGTGGAGGCTCACGAAGTCCGACCGGCCCATCAGGCTCTCCAGGGGACACAACTCCACGTCGATGCGGTGCGCATACTCCTCGGCCACATAGGGGTCGTGGGCGATGACCCGCATCCCGAAAGCCTTGGCACGCTCGGCCACCATGCGTCCGATACGGCCCAGACCCACGATCCCCAGGGTCTTGTCGGCCAACTCCACGCCCTGCCAGCGGGTGCGGTCCCACGAACCGCCGACCAGATCGGCGTGGGCCTGAGGCACGTTGCGGGCCTGAGCCAACAGAAGTGCCATGGCGTGCTCGGCGGCCGACACCGAGTTGGACATCGGCGCGTTGACCACCATCACCCCCCGACGCGTAGCCGCCCTCACATCGATGTTGTCCAAACCGATGCCGGCCCTGCCCACCACCACCAGGCCATCGACGGCGTCGAGGACCTCGGCGGTCACCTGGGTAGCCGACCGCACTACCAGCGCCTGCGCCCCCTGCAGGGCCTCGGCCAGGTCGTCGCCGGACAGGCCGGAACGGATGTCGACCTGGTGGCCGGCAGCCCGGAGGCAGTCCAAGCCAGCGTCAGTTATCGACTCGTTGATCAGTACTCGTGCCATTAGAAGCTGACGGCGGTCCCGGGATCCTCGACCGTTTCACCCACGTTGAGCACGGCGGTCACGCCGGGGACGCGGTCCTTCATTATCCGCTCGATGCCGGCCTTGAGGGTCTGGTCGGATGCCGGACACGACACGCAGGCCCCGACCAACTCGACCGTGACCTCGCCGGTGGCCTCGTCGACGCCGTGGAGGACGATGTCACCATCGTCGGCCTGGATGGCCGGGCGGATGATGTCGACGACCTCCTCGACCCGCTGCAGCAGGTCGCCCGCAGGCTGGTCGGAGGCGAAGTCGGGTGACATGCCCCCAGTCTCGCAGCACGAACCACGGCTGCCACCCCTACAGTTGCGCCATGTCCGCAACGGCGCAGGTCCTCGCCCACCAGGGCGGCTGGGACGAGATCGGTCTGGTCGCCGTGCCGCTGGTGCTGCTGGCGTGGGTGCTCTGGCTGGCCGACCGCCGGGCCCGGCGCATGGAACCCCCGGACAGCGCGGGTTGATCTCCTACTCGTAGGCGATGTCGGCCCCGAGGGACGCCAGGCGACCGACGAGGTCCTCGTAGCCGCGGGCCACGTGGTGGGCGTCGCCGACGAGCGTGTCGCCCTCGGCGGCCAGGCCGGCAACCACCAGGGCCGCACCCGCCCGGATGTCAGGCGCACGAACCGGCGCCCCCGACAGCACCTCGACGCCCCGGATCACCACGTGGTGGCCCTCGGCCCGGATGTCGGCGCCCATGCGCACCAACTCGTCGATCGTGCGGAAGCGACCGCCGAAGATGTTCTCGGTGACGATGCCGACCCCGTCGGCGACGCTCAACATCGCCACGACGAACGGCTGGTAGTCGGTGGCCACGCCCGGGTACGGCAGCGTCGACACGTCCAGCGACCGCAGCCGCCCCGGTGCCGTCGCCCGGAGGCCGTCGCTGGTCGGCGACACCCGCATCCCCATCTCGTCCAACTTCGTCAGGAGCATGTCCATATGGTCGGCGCGGGCGCCCTCGACGGTGACCTCGCCGCCGGCGATACCGACGGCAGCCAGGTAGGTGGCGGCCTCGACCCGGTCGGCGACCACCGTGTGCTCGACGGGGCCCAGCCGCTCGACACCCTCGACGGTGATGGTCGAGGTGCCGGCACCGGTGACGACGGCGCCCATGCGGTTGAGGAACGACGCCAGGTCGGCGATCTCGGGCTCTCGGGCAGCGTTGTCGATGATCGTCGTTCCCTCGGCGAGCACCGAGGCCATGAGCAGGTTCTCGGTGGCACCCACGCTCGGGAACTCGAGCAGCACCCGGGTGCCCGTCAGGTGGTCGGCCCGAGCCTCGATGTAGCCGTGGCTGGTCGTGAAGGTGGCGCCCAACTCCTCGAGGCCCCTGAGGTGCATGTCGATGGGCCGGTGGCCGAAATCGTCGCCACCGGGGACCGACACCCGCGCCTCGCCCAGCCGGCCGAGCAGCGGACCCAGCACGACGATGGATGCACGCATCCGCTCGACCAGTTCGTAGGGGGCCTCGGGCACGACGTCATCGGGCACGTCGATGGTGACCGAGCCGTCCTCGTGGACGACCGTGCAGCCCATCCGCTCCAGCAACTCGCCCATCCAGGTGACGTCGGCGATACGGGGCACGTTGTGGAGCAGCGACCGGCCCGGCGCCAGCAGGGCGGCCGCCATGAGCTTGAGCGCCGAGTTCTTGGCGCCCGATACCCGGACCGTGCCCTCGAGGGGACCCGAGCGACGGACGCGGATCGCGGCGGCTTCCGGGACGTGATTCACCCCCTCAGTATGCTGCGCCACGCACCGGACCGGAAGGGAGCCCCCCAATCACCAGGACCTCCCACGACCTGCTGGTCGACGACGCCGCACTCGCAGAGTTGCGCACGCCCCGCGACGACCTGGTCGGTGAGCAGGCCGACGGCGACGACCGGTTCTTGCTCGACCACGGCCCCTTCGAGCGCTACGAGCGCACCCTGGCCGTGTCACCGACATCCGACGGCCTGCACCGGGTCACCGAATCCTTCGACTACCGGATGGCCATGCCTGTCTGGTCGGTGCTGTTCGCCATTCCGATGCGGCTCGGCTTGCGTCACCGGCGGATCCCGTGGTGGGCGCCCCCCGACCGGCTCGACGCCCGGGCCGCCCGCGTCATGGCCCTGCTCGCCTGCATCCAGGTCGTCGACGGCTACCTCGGCACGGTCATCACCCAGACCATCACCTTCGCCGCCGACGAGTTCGACCGGGGCGACACCGCCCAGGGCGTGACGCTGGCCGTCATCCGGCTGGGGGTGCTGATCGCCCTCGCCGTGATGGTGCTGGCCGACCGGAAGGGCCGGCGGCGCCTGCTGCTGGCCACCGCCACGGCAGCGGTGCTCTGCACGGCGCTGGGTGCCCTCTCACCCGGGCTCTGGTTCCTCGGCGGGTCCCAGCTGTTCGCCCGTGGCCTCACTACCGGCATGGGCATCCTCATCGGCATCTACGCCGCCGAGGAGCTTCCCCGCGGTGCCCGCGCCTACGGGCTGAGCGTGCTGGCGCTGTCCGCCGCCCTAGGGGCCGGCATGGCCGTCTGGGTGCTGCCGGTCGCCGACCTGCACGAAGCCGGCTGGCGGATCGTCTACGTGGTGCCACTGCTGTCGCTGTTCGGCCTGGCGGCCGTCGCCAGGCGCCTCCCCGAGTCGCGCCGCTACACGGCCAATCCGGTCGATGTCGAAATAGCCGAGCGGTCGGGCATCGAGGGTCGACGGCTCCTGCTCCTGGCCGCAGTGGCGTTCCTGTTCCTCGTCTTCGCCGCCCCGGCCAGCCAGTTCCAGAACGACTTCCTCAAGGACCACCGGGGATTCACCGCCTCGGGCATCACGCTCTACACGATCCTCACGACGACCCCTGCCGGCATCGGCATCTTCATGGCCGGACGCCTGGCCGACACCCGGGGCCGACGGAGCGTGGCCAGCATCGGCATGCTCGGCGGCACGGCGTTCCTGGTCGCCAGCTACTACGCCAGCGGCGGCCTGATGTGGGGAGCCCACCTCGTCGGTGTCGTCGTCGGATCGCTGACCGTGGCCCTGGGCGTCTACGGCCCCGAGCTGTTCTCGACCCGCCACCGGGCACGGGCGAACGGCCTCATCGTCACCCTGGGCGTGACTGGCAGCGCTTCGGGCCTGCTCCTGGTCGGGTACCTGAGCGACCACTTCCACAACTACGGCCACGCCTTCGCCATTGCCGCCATCGGTCCGCTGCTGGCCGTCGGGCTGGTGCTCTGGCGCTTCCCCGAGACGGCGAGGGTCGAACTCGAGGACCTCAACCCCGGCGACACCCGCCTTGACCGACGAGCCTGAGGGGCAGGGCGACTACAACCGTGCCAGCCATGCCTCTACGGCGTCGGCGATGGCCTCGTCGGCGCCCTTCAGGTCGTGCCGCTTCCCCGGGAGCCACACGGTCGTGACCGGACCGGGGATCGACCCCAGGTGCTCGGCGAACTCCTCGGGCGAACCGAACGGGTCGCGGTCGCCCGAGACGAACAGGCACGGCACGTCGATCGCGCCGAAGTGGTCTACCCGCAGATTCTCGGGCTTGTCCGGCGGGTGCAACGGGTAGCAGATGAGCACGAGCCCGGCGGCGGGCATCCCGTCGGCGACCGCCATCGAGCACATGCGTCCGCCCATGGACCGACCGCCGAGCACCAGGTCGGCGGGGTCGATGCCGGCCCGTTCGGCGAAGGCCGGCACGTCCTCGGCCAGCGATGCCAGCAACTTCGGCGCACGATCCGGGAACCGGCGGCCCTCGCGACGGTAGGGGAAGTCGTGGCGTGCGACCGGAAGAGGCGCCAGGCGCTCCTCGAGCAGCACGAGGCTGGAATGGCTCGAATCCGAGCCGGCACCGTGTGCCAGGAACAGGCCGGAGACGGGCATGCGGCGAAGGTAGGCGCCACACCGACCTCCGTGACAACCCACGGATAGCCTGCCCGGATGCCCGACCCCGACCGGCACGACGAACTGGTCGCCACCATGACCGGCGGCATGGCGCCCACGCCCCCGCCGTTCACCGGCAGCGACCGCCTCCACCCCGACGGCCGTCCGAAGGGCACATTCCGGGACGAGTTGCGACGGATCCCCGTGGCCCGCAACGTGGTGACGGTGCTCGGCGCCCTCGCCACCCCGGTGCTGATCGTGTGGGCCGCCGTGACGCTCGCCCACCCCGTCGCCTGGATCGCCGCCTTCCCGGCCATGGCGCTGGCCCAGAACCGACTGTTCATCCTCCACCACGAGGCAGCCCACCGGGTGCTGTTCCCCAACCGCCGCGTCAACGACGCCGTCGGCATCACGGTGATCGGCTGGCTGACCTTCGGCACGGGCAGCCACGGCTACCGGCTCGGCCACGTCAACCACCACCGGGACGAGTTCGGCCCGAAGGAGCCCGACTTCCTCCTCTACAGCCTCTATCCGATCACCCGGGCGTCGATGCGCCGCAAGATCACCCGCGACGCCACCGGCGTGTCGGCGTTGCGGATCGTGCGGCCCCGGTTCCAACGCCTGGGCGAGGTCCGCCACCGGCGCCTCACCTACCGCTTCCTGCTCGGACAGGTGCTCATCGCCGGCGCCTTCGCCCTGGCCGGCCACCCGTGGCTGTACCTGCTGCTTTGGGTGCTGCCGTGGGCGTTCGTGTACCAGGTGCTCAACCGGCTGCGGGCGATTGCCGAACACGGCGGCATGACCCGGTCCGACGACCGGCGCCGCGCCAGCCGCCACGTGCGCCAGACCGTGTTGGCCCGGTCCCTGATCGTGCCCTGCAACGTCGGCTACCACCTGGCCCACCACGTCGACATGACCGTGCCGATGTGGAACCTGCCCCGCCTCCACGCCGCCCTCGTCGACGACGGCTACGTGGGCGACCTCGAGTGGTCGAACTACCGAAGCCTCTGGCGGGCCCAGCGCTCCCGTCCGCTGGAAGCCGCGGCCTGAATCAGATGTCGACGACCTCGACCACGTCGAGGTTCCGGAAGGCGACCCCACCGCTGGACTCCTCGACCTTGGCCGCCTCGTCCTGGGTGGTCTCGTGCTCACTGTTGGCCATCGCCTCCTCGTAGGAGTCGAACTCGACGATCTGCACGATGAGGCCGGGATCGTCGCGGTCGACGCAGACGGTGGCCCGCCGGGCGGTCGTCTCGTCGCCCATGAGGTCCCTGAAGCGGTGGACGTCGGCCACCGCATCGTCGGCCGTGGACCGGAACTCCATCAACTGGTAGAAGCGCATTCCCTGCCCCCTGTTCGTGGTCGGAGACGTCACCATTCCACACCGCGTGCCGGCACGCCAACGGCAATTCGGCATCCGAGGCGGTGGTCTGGAAGGATCCACGGCACACCAACCATGTGAACGAGGAGGCCGCCCATGGCCGCAGAAGCCACCATCCCATCCGGACGACTCCGGGGAACCGTCGAGCAGGGTGTGCACGCCTTCAAGGGGATCCCCTACGCCGCGGCCCCGGTCGGCGACCTGCGGTTGCGACCCCCAGTCCCTCCGGCGGCGTGGGACGGTGTGCGCTCCGCCTCCGACTACGGCCTCACCGCCATCCAGCAGGCGATGCCGGGGATCTTCGGCGAGTTGGGCACACCGCAGAGCCCGACCGGCGACGACTGCCTGAACCTCAACGTCTGGACACCCGATCCCGGCGCCGCCGGGCTACCGGTCCTGGTATGGATCCACGGCGGCGCCTTCTATGCCGGCAGCGGCGTCGACGACGTCTACAACGGTGCCGCCTTCGCACGTGACGGCATCGTCTGCGTCACCATCAACTACCGCCTCGGCGTGCAGGGGTTCTGGCACCTGGCCGAGCACTTCGCCGAACTGTCCGAATCGGGCAACCTCGGCCTCCTCGACCAGGTCGCCGCCCTCGAGTGGGTTCGGGACAACATCGCCGCCTTCGGTGGCGACCCGGCCCGGGTGACCATCGCCGGCGAGTCCGCCGGAGGCATGAGCGCGACCTCCCTGATGACGATGCCGGCTGCCCGGGGACTGTTCCAGCGGGCCATCCCACAGAGCGGCGCCGGGCACAACGGCCTCGGCGCCGAGACAGCCTCGATGATCGGCGGCCACATGCTCGACATCCTCGGGGTGGCACCGGGAGACCTGGATGCACTCCAGCGGGTGCCGAACGACATCCTGCTCGACGCCCAGGTGAAGTTGGGCGACGAGTTGCAGACGACCCGCGACCCGTCGCGCTTCGGCGAGGCGGCGGCATCCGCCATGGCGTTCCAGCCCACGTACGGCACCGACGCCCTACCCCTGCGTCCCATCGACGCCATCGCCGCAGGGGCAGCCGCCGACATCGACCTGATGGTCGGCACCACGAGGGACGAGGCCCTGATCTTCATCGTCGACCTCAGGGACATCTTCAACGAAGAGCTCGTGGCCATGACCGTCGATGCCGTATTCGGAATGGCCGGAAGGGACGGCTCCGCCGTGCTCGACGTCTACCGGTCGAACCGGCCCGACGCAGAGCCCCACGAGATCGCAGCAGCCATCGAGAGCGACCGGATGTTCATCGTCCCCGCCATCCGCATGGCGGACGCCCAGGTGGCCCACAACCCGAACACCCGGCTGTACCGGTTCGACTGGCAGGCCGATGTCGCCGACGGTGCCTGGGGTGCCCACCACTTCATCGAGGTGCCGTTCGCCTTCGACCAACTCGACAACCCCCAGGCCCGAGGGTTCATCGGGGACGACCCGCCCCGACCGCTGGCCGCCGCGACGCACGCCGCCTGGGTCGGCTTCGTCCGGGACGGCGACCCGAACCACGAAGGCCTGCCCGACTGGCCCCGGTACGACGCAGAGACCCGACCCACCATGCTCTTCGACGACACCTGCAGCGTCGCCAACCGTCCCGCCGACGACGAGGTCTCCCTCTGGGAGGGCGTGGTCTGAGCATGTAGCCGGTCCCCCGCCACGTCGGACCGCGGCCTACGCTCGTCGGATGGAAGAGGAACTGGTCAAGATGCTCCTGGCGGTGGTGCTGGGCGGCGCCATCGGCTTCGAACGTGAGCTTCGCGAGAAGGCGGCGGGCATCCGCACGATCGTCCTCATCACGCTCGCCTCGACGCTGTTCACCCTCACCTCGATCGAGATCGCCGGCGACTCCGACCCGGGCCGGGTGGCCGCCCAGATCGTCACCGGCGTGGGCTTCCTCGGCGGTGGCGTGATCCTCAAGGAGCGGGGCAGCATCGTCGGCATAACCACCGCCGCCACGATCTGGATGGCGGCTGCCGTGGGGGTCGCCATCGGAATCGGCGAGTACGCCGTCGCCACGGCCACCACCGCCGTTGCGTTCTCAGTGCTCCTGGCCCTGCCGTTGCTCGAGCGGCGCATCGCCACGCTGTCCTCGCAGCGCTACCGGATCACCTGCTCGGGCGAGAGCAGCCACCGCGACGAGGTGAGGGCCCTGTTCACCGACTCCGGCCTCAAGGTCCGACGGATCGTCCAGACCAAGTCCGACCGGCAATCGAGGATCGAGGTCGACGCCAGCGGTCGGCCCACATCGCATCAGGCCGTGCGGCTGGTCCTGTTCAAGACCGACTTCATCAAGGACTTCCGCTAGGCGGAGGGCTGCACTCAGACCAGGCGTCGGAGTGCCTCGGTCAGGGTCGTGGCTGCTGCGGTCAACTCGTCCTCCGGCGTGTCGCCGGCAGCCAGGAGGTCGACCAGGCCGGCCGAACGTTCGCCGAGGGCGTCCCAGAGCTTCGGGTCGATCCCGAAGGGCGGCCGGTGCCCGCTGAACACCGGTGCCAACTCGACCAGCTTCGAAACCCCGGCATCGTCGCGGGGGTCCTTCCGGAGCCGGTCGCAGGCCACGAAGACCTGGGTCATCATGCGGTTGCCGTCAAGGCCGTCCAGTTCCGGCCGGTCGTCGGAACCAGATTCGAAGGCGTCGATGGCTGTCTCGACGGCGTCCTCGTCGCTCGCAAGCACGACCAGGTCACCGACCTCGTCGAACTCGTGGGCGACCCCGAGCCTTGCAAGGAGATCGGAGAAGGCGGTCTGCTCGGCGTCGGCCCAGTCGGTCATCTCGTAGGCCAACTTCTCGGCGTCGGGGTCGAGGGCCGGCCCGCCGGTCGACTCGGCGACCGTGATGAGTTCGTCGACCACACCCTCGTCGGCCGCCCGCACGACCAGGGTTGCACCCTGCCATGCGTGGGCGATGCCGTCGTCGGTCAGCAACTGGTCGAGGATGCGCCGGGCCTCGCCTGCCCACTCGTGCAGTTCGTAGGCCAACTGGTCCTCGTCGGGTGCCCCCACGGTCCCGGCATCGACCGGTGCCTCCTCCACCAACACCACCCCGCACTCGAGGCAGTCGTCGACGTTGGGGGCGTACTCGATTCCGCACTGGAAGCACCATGGCATGGGCGACATCCTGACATCCCGACGGCCCGCTCCCACCCTCGTCGACGTGGGCACCGGCGAGGTCGTCCCGACCCTGCCCAACGGGAGTAATGTCGTAGGCCGTGGACGACTCCCCGAATCCCGACGCCCCCGACCGGAACCTGGCCCTCGACCTGGTCCGGGTGACCGAATCCGCAGCCCTGGCCGCCTCCCGCTGGATGGGCCGCGGCGACAAACTGGGCGCCGACGGCGCCGCCGTCGACGCCATGCGCCAGATGCTGCGCACGATCCCCATGAACGGCACGGTGATCATCGGCGAGGGCGAGAAGGACGAGGCGCCGATGCTCTACAACGGTGAGCGCGTGGGCGACGGCACTCCACCGGGCGCCGACATCGCCGTCGACCCCATCGACGGCACCACCCTGACCGCCCTGGGCCGCGGCAACGCCCTCGCCGTCATCGCCGTGAGCGACCAGGGCACCATGTTCGACCCCGGTCCGTGCGTCTACATGGAGAAGATCGCCGTCGGCCCCGGGTGCGCCGACGCCATCGACTTCGACCTGTCGTACACCGAGAACCTCCGGCGTGTGGCCGAGGCCAAGGGCAAGTCGGTGGGCGACATCACCGCCGTCATCCTCGACCGGGACCGCCACAACGACCTGATTACCGAGGTGCGCAACGCCGGTGCCCGCATCCGCCTCATCCCCGACGGTGACGTGGCCGGCGCCATCTCCGTCGCCTGGCCCGATTCCGGCGCCGACATCCTGTTCGGCATCGGCGGCACCCCCGAGGGCGTGATCGCCGCCGCCGCTCTCAAGTGCATGGGCGGCGTGCTCGCCGGTCGCCTCTGGCCCCGCAACGACGCCGAGCGTGCCGCAGCCGCCGACCTGGGCTACGACCTCGGCGCCGTGCTCATGACCGACGACCTGGTGGCCGGCGACAACTGCTTCTTCGCCGCCACGGGCATCACCGACGGCGACCTCGTGAAGGGCGTCCACTACGCCAACGGCCAGGCCCACACCCAGTCGCTGGTCATGCGCTCGAAGTCCGGCACGGTCCGCTTCGTCGAGGCACACCACAGCCTCGACAAGCTCCAGGACTTCTCCGCCGTCGACTACTGAGCCTCAGCGTTCGTTCGGGCCGAAGCCCGGGCACCAGGCCGTGGGCATGACGGCCCAGCTGCGGCCGGCGGAGAGCCCCGACGCCAGGACCGACACGACCTCGCGGCCGCCGGCCACCGGCATTTCGCTGTGTCCCGGATCCGTCGAGACCCCGCCCCCATGCACCTCCCGGAAGGAGGCCGGCGCCTTCACAGACGCCTCCTTCGGCGTGGGCTCGCCGACGGCCTCGGACGAAAGGGTGGCGAACGTCGAATAGCGGCCCTCCATCGGACAGTCGAGGATGCCATCCACGAAGTACGTGATCCCGACCCCGTCGGGCTCCTCCACCGCCCTTGAACCACAGACAGGTGCGAGCAACGCAGGTGCGAACACGGCGAGCGTGCGTCGGCCACCCCGGAACCGCTACCGGGGGAAGTGGGCTGGTCAGCCCTCGGCGCCGGCCACGGTCAGGCGGACATCGGCCCTGGCCAGTGCACCTACGGCCTCCACGTCGTCCTTGTCGGCCGACAGGGCCGACTCGGCGCCCGCCTTCGCCACCCGGGCCCGCTCGACGTCGATGTCACCGGCGGCCTCGGACACGTCCGACAGGATGCTGATCTTCGTCCCGGCCACCTGCACGAACCCCCGGTGCACAGCGAACGTGTCGCGGCCACCGTCGGGACGCACCACGTCGACCGACCACACGGACAGAACCCCGATGAACGGTACGTGGCCCGGCTGGAAGGCGATGTCGCCACCACCCACCGTGCGGGTGATGACCATGTCGGCCTCGCCCTGGTAGGTGATGGCCTCCGGCGAGACCAACTCGATCTGGAACGTCATGGCGTCGCTCAGTCCTCGAGCTCGCGGGCCCTGCGCTGCACGTCCTCGGCGCCGCCGACGTTCAGGAACGCCTGCTCGGGCAGGTCGTCGAGCTCGCCGTCGACGAGGGCGGCGAACGAGTCGACCGTCTCCTCGACGGGCACCGTCACGCCGGGCAGGCCGGTGAAGACCTCGGCCACGTTCATCGGCTGCGACAGGAAGCGCTGGACCTTGCGGGCACGCGACACCGTGATCTTGTCCTCTTCCGACAGTTCGTCGAGGCCGAGGATGGCGATGATGTCCTGGAGTTCCTTGTAGCGCTGGAGGATCTCCTGCACACGGCGGGCCGTCTCGTAGTGGCGTTCGCCGACGACCTCGGGCGTGAGGATCGTCGAGGTCGAGGCCAGCGGATCGACTGCCGGGTAGATGCCCAGGGCGGCGATGTCGCGGCTCAACTCGGTGGTGCCGTCGAAGTGGGTGAACGACGTGAACGGCGCCGGGTCGGTGTAGTCGTCGGCGGGCACGTACACGGCCTGCATCGACGTGATCGAGCGGCCCCGGGTGGTGGTTATCCGCTCCTGAAGCTGGCCCATCTCGTCGGCCAGCGTCGGCTGGTAGCCCACGGCCGACGGCATGCGGCCCAGCAGGGTCGACACCTCGGAGCCGGCCTGCACGAACCGGAAGATGTTGTCGATGAACAGGAGCACGTCCTGGCCCTGCTCGTCGCGGAAGTACTCGGCCATGGTCAGCGCCGAAAGGGCCACCCGCAGGCGGACCCCCGGTGGCTCGTCCATCTGGCCGAACACGAGGGCGGCCTTCTCGAGCACGCCCGACTCGTCCATCTCGAGCAGGAGGTCGGTGCCCTCACGGGTGCGCTCGCCGACTCCGGCGAACACGGACACGCCACCGTGGTTGGTGGCCACGCGGTTGATCATCTCGGTGATGAGCACCGTCTTGCCGACGCCGGCGCCGCCGAACAGGCCGATCTTGCCGCCCTGCAGGTACGGGGTGAGCAGGTCGATGACCTTCACGCCGGTCTCGAACATCTGGGCCTTGGGCTCGAGCGAGTCGAACGAGGGGGCGCTGCGGTGTATCTCCCACCGGTCGGCGCCGACGCCGGCGGTCGGGTCGTCGAGGCCCTGGCCGATCACGTTGAACACGTGGCCGAGCGTGGCGTCGCCCACCGGCACGGTGATGCCCCTGCCGGTGTTGCGCACGACGGTGCCCCTGGTGAGGCCGTCGGTCGGCTTCATGGCGATGGCCCGCACACGGTGGGAGCCGATCTGCTGGGCCACCTCGGCCACGATCGTCACGTTCCTGCCGTCGACGGTGACGTCGAACTCGAGGGCCGTGTTGATCTCGGGGAGTTCGCCCTGGGGGAACTCGGCGTCGATGACCGGGCCGGCGATGCCGACGATGTGGCCGTCTCGGAGGTCGGTGGCGGTCGTCATGGTTGCTCCTGGTTGCTTTCGATCAGGGGATCAGTGCTCGGCGCCCACGGGGGCGGGTTCTTCAGGCTCGTTGTCGCTGCCCAGCGCCTCGGCACCACTGACGATCTCCATGATCTCGGTGGTGATGGCGTCCTGGCGGGCCTGGTTCATCTCTCGTGAGAGCTTGGTTATGAGCTCCTCGGCATTGTCGGTGGCGGCCTTCATGGCCCGCTGACGGCTGGCGTGTTCGGAGGCGGCCGAGTCGAGCAGGGCACCGAACAGGCGGGCCTCGACGTATCGGGGCAGCAGGGACTCGAGCACCGCCTCGGGCGACGGCTCGAACTCGAAGGCCCCGCTGAGGTCGGCGTCGCCGCTGCCCTCGGTGGCGATGGTCTCGGTGCTCTCGAGCGGCAGGAAGCGCCGGGTGGCGACCTTCTGGCTGCCGAGGCTGATGAACTCCGTATAGGCGAGCTCGACCCGGTCGATACGGCCCTCGCTGAACATCGCCGACACCTCGTCGGCGATGCGGCGGGCGTCCTCGTAGGTCGGGTTGTCGCTGATGCCCATGGTGAACGACTCGATGGCGTACTTCCGGAAGCCGAAGTAGTCGCGGGCCTTCTTGCCGATGACGATCAGCGAGTAGTCGGCGCCCTCCGACCTGGCGTTCTGGACCTGACGTTCGGCGGCCTTGATGACCGACGAGTTGTACGGGCCGGCGAGGCCCCGGTCGGACGAGATGACGATCACGCCGACCCGCTCGACCTTCTCGGCCCTGCGGAGCAGCGGATGGTCGACCTCGGCACCGCCGGCGGCGAGGTTCTCGATGACGGCGGTGATCTGCTCGGCGTAGGGGCGGGCGGCACGGGCCCGCTGCTGCGCCTTCACCACGCGGGTGGCGGCGATCAGTTCCATGGCCCGGGTGATCTTCTTGGTGTTCTGGACGCTGCCGATGCGGCGCCGCAGGACCCGTTCCCTACCTCCGGCCAACGCACGCTCCCTTCACGGGGGCGCGCCGGGCCGCCGGCGGGGCGGAACCGTGGGCGCAGGTCGGGCGGGACACGTGAATCACTCGGCGGCAGCCGAGATGTCCTCTTCGGGAAGCGTCGTGTCGGCATCGACGAGAACGGAATCGGTGTCGGTCCCCTCGGCGTCGGGGGCGTCGTCATCAGCGGCCGAGCCGGCGAACTGCTCGGTGAAGGTGGCGATCGCGGCGTCGAAGGCGTCTTCGTCGCCGATCCTGCCGGTGTCGCGGATGTCGGCCAGGATCTCGCTGTGGCGGGTCCGGAACCAGTCGAGCAACTCGGTCTCGTAGCGCCGCACGTCGGCGATGGTGACGCCGTCGAGGTGGCCACGGGTGCCTGCCCAGATCGACACGACCTGTTCCTCGACCACGAGTGGCGAGTTGAGACCCTGCTTGAGGAGTTCGGTGAGGCGGTAGCCACGGTCCAGTTGCGCCTGGGAGAGGGCGTCCAGGTCGGAGCCGAAGGCGGCGAACGACTCGAGTTCGCGGAACTGCTGGAGGTCTGACTTGAGCGTACCCACGGCCGTCTTCATGGCCTTGACCTGGGCGGCCGAGCCGACGCGTGACACCGAGATGCCGACGTCGACTGCGGGACGCACGCCCGACTTGAACAGGTCGTCCTGGAGGAAGATCTGGCCGTCGGTGATCGAGATCACGTTTGTCGGGATGAACGCCGCCACGTCGCCGGCCTTGGTCTCGATGACCGGCAGGGCGGTCATCGAGCCGGCGCCGAGGTCGTCGCTGAGCTTGGCGGCACGCTCCAGCAGGCGACTGTGCAGGTAGAAGACGTCGCCCGGGTAGGCCTCGCGGCCCGGCGGGCGACGCAGCAGCAGCGACATCTGGCGGTAGGCCTCGGCCTGCTTCGAGAGGTCGTCGTAGACGGCGAGGGCGTGGCCCCCGTTGTCCATCCAGTGCTGACCCATGGCGCAGCCGGCATACGGGGCGAGGTACTTGAACGGCGCCGGCTCGGACGCCGGGGCGACGACCACGACCGTGTACTCCATGGCCCCGTGGGACTCGAGCACGGCCACGTTCTGGGCGACCGTCGAGGCCTTCTGGCCGATGGCGACGTAGACGCAGTTCACGCCCTGGCCGGCCTGGTTGATGATCGTGTCGATGGCGATCGTCGTCTTGCCGGTCTTGCGGTCGCCGATGATCAACTCGCGCTGGCCTCGGCCGATGGGAATGAGCGAGTCGATCGACTTGATGCCGGTCTGCATCGGCTCGTGCACGGGCTTGCGGCCCATGATCCCGGCGGCCTGGATCTCCATGCGTCGCTGCACCGTGTTGGTGAGCGGGCCCTTGCCGTCGATGGGCTCGCCGAGTGCGTTCACGACGCGTCCCAGGAGGCCATCGCCCACGGGGAGTGAGAGGATGTCACCGGTCGCCCGGACGGTCTGCCCCTCTTCGATGTCGTCGACCTCGCCCAGGACGACTGCACCGATGGAGTCCTCGTCCAGGTTCAGGGCCAGGCCCATCGTGCCGCCCTCGAACTGGAGCAGTTCGTTGACCGCAGCGTCGGGCAGGCCCGACACCCGGGCGATGCCGTCACCAACCTCGAGCACACGACCCACCTGGGTCTGTTCGAGGCTGGGCTCGAAACCCTCGAGGTTCTTCTGGATCGCGGCCGCAATGTCCGCCGTGTTGATCGTCAGTTCAGCCATGGTTCTCTCTCGTCTCGGATGGCTCGCGTACTACCGGAAGCTCTCGCGGAGCTGGTTCAGGCGGCGTCGGACGCTGCCGTCGATGATGTCGTCGCCGATCTCGGTGACAACCCCGCCCAGAACGCTGGGGTCCTCGACCACGCGGATCTCGACGTCCTTGCCGGTCGAGGTCCTGATGGCGGCGGCGAGTCGTTCCCGCTGGTCGGCGGTGAGGGCGATGGCGGAGCGCACGGTGGCGACCGCCTTGTTGCGTGATGCGGCACTGCGCTCGATGAAGGCGTCGACGATGGCGGGCAGCTCGGCGGCGCGTCCGGCACCGACCACCATCGCGACCAGCGACGAAGTGGTCGCCGAGGCCCGGTCGTCGAGGAGGTCGTCGACCACCTGGAGGCGTCGGGCCGCCGGGACGTTGTCGTCGGCAAGCGTCGTGCGGAGTTCGTCGTTGGATCGGAACGCCTGGGCGAAGTCGAACAACTCGTCCTCGACGGCCGAGAGGTCACCCTCGACCGACGCGACTGCGAACAACGCCTCGGCGTAGCCGGCCACGGCGGCGTCAGCCATCGGCTCCGGCCACCTCGTCGATGTAGGCGTCGATCAGGTTGCCCTGCACCTCGGCGTCGAGGCTCGACTGCACGACCCGCTCGGCCGCACCCAGGGCGATGGAGGCGACCTCGGCGCGGAGGTCGGCGATCGCCTGGGCCTTTGCTGCGTCGGATTCGGCAGCGGCGCGCTCCCGGATCCCGGCGGCATCGGCCTCGGCACGTGCGACCAGGTCGGCACGTACCTTCTCGGCGTCGCCACGGGCCTCGTCGATCAGGCGGGAGGCCTCGGCCTTGGCGTCGGCCAGCCGTGCCTCGTAGTCGGACTTCACGGACTGTGCTTCGAGCTTGGCCCGGTCGGCCTCGTCGAGGTCGGAGCGGATCCGGTTGGCGCGGGCGTCCATGGCGCCCTGCACGGCCGGGAAGCCCTTCTTGACCATGAGCACGAACAGGATCAGGAAGGCGCCGCCTCCCCAGATGATCTCGTTCAACTCGGGCAGGATCGGGCTGGGGGCCTCGAAGCACTTCTCGAGTTCGTCCTGGACGGCCTCGTCGTGGAGCAGGTGGCTGTCGAGCTCACCGTGGGCCTCGAGGTGTTCGGCCATGCAGGCGCCCACGCTGTCGCCGGAGGCCGAGGCGGGGCCGGCAAGGGCCACCAACACGACAAGGGCGAGCAGCGGGGCCGCCAGAAGGCGATTCCGTTGGTTACGCATGGGTTCGACTCTCTTTCGTTCGACCCGTGCCTCAGGGCATCAGGAGGATGAAGACGACGAACCCGATGAGGGCCAGCGCCTCGGTGAAGGCGATGCCGAGGAACATCGTGGTCCGGGCCATGCCGGCGGACTCGGGCTGGCGGGCCATCGCCGAGATGGCGTTGCCGACCACTGTTCCGATACCGATGCCGGGGCCGATGGCCGCGAGGCCGTAGCCGAGGCCGGCACCGATGGCCTTGAGGCCCTCGAGCATCTCACCGGCTGCCGTTTGCGCCAGAACGTTCAGCACTTGATTTCTCCTGGTTCGTGTTGTTCCGGGTCGGAGGATCCGAGTCCGGGTGGTTTGTTGGGAT
>CEPV01093663.1_pt1 | contig 17161 bp, 8 predicted proteins | sample 530451 | NCBI WGS metagenome assembly CEPV01 (sample SAMEA2620097, study PRJEB7988) | marine metagenome | isolation source: saline water (ENVO:00002010), including | reverse complement strand
CTGTCCCCTCAATTCCCCCTCCTGACCAAGAACTGATTAGCACATTAGAAGAGCTATACAGGCTACTGCTCGTATTTGGGCTCTTTTGGCAAACCGAGCGCTCGTTCACCGATGATGTTCTTCTGGATCTGGGCAGTGCCGCCGCCGATGATAAGCCCTAAATCAGTCATGTACATGTGTTGCCAGATTCCCCCATCGCGCAGGTAGGGGCCGTCTTCGAACAAGATGCCCAGTTCACCCATGATATCGACGGCCATAGACGCCATTTGGTGGTTTAGCTCACAGCCCTGCAGTTTGACGATCCAGCCGGCCAAGCCTGGGTTTTCGCCTTTTATGGCGTGGCTCATGATGCGCATGCCGTTGAACTTCATGGATAGCATGCGTGCTTGTAGTTTCAGCAAACGGTCTCGGTAGGTTGGATGGTTCATTAGGCTGTCGCCGTTGACGGTTTCCTTTTTCATCAGTTCTACGATGGAGCGGAATCGTGTTTCGGCTGCGTTCGGGTCGCCGAGGCCGCCACGTTCGTGTTTTAGCGTGGTGTTGGCCACGAACCAACCGTCGCCTCGTTTTCCGACTATTTGGTTCTTCGGTACGCGAACGTCGGTGAAGAATACTTCGTTGAAGGAAGAATCACCGTTCATCTGTTTCATTGGTCGGGCGTCTATGCCGGGCGTGTCCATGCGCATTAACAGGTAGCTGATTCCCTGGTGTTTGGGTGCGTCCGGTTCGGTGCGCACGAGGCAGAACATCCACTCGCTGTTCTGGGCGTTTGATGTCCAGATTTTCTGGCCATTGACTACAAAGTCATCGCCATCGACGACAGCCTTGGTGGAGAGGGAGGCGAGGTCCGATCCGGATCCCGGTTCAGAGTATCCCTGACACCAGCTTATCTCGCCCCGTACGCTGGGGGGGATGTGCTGTTTCTTCTGTTCTTCGGTGCCGAGTTCCAGCAATGTTGGAACCAGTCGATTGTCGCCGCTGTTGCCTGCTCGAACCTTGGCAGCTGCAAACTCCTCAGCGATGATGTGATTCTTGAGAATGTCCGGCTCTGCCCCAAATCCACCATATTCTTTCGGTATGGTGCGGGCTGCGTAACCGTGCTCGATCAGCAGTTGCTGCCAATTGCGGTCGGCTTCGTTTGCCGTTCCGCGAGCCCTGCCCGATGGCGCATCATCCTTGTGTGCTGCAAGAAACTGACGTACTTCCTCTCTGAATAACCTATGCTCTTCGCTGTATCTGAGATCCATGATTGTCACCCGCAGTGCTTGTATTCTCCGCTCGAAAGAGTAGGGAAATGTGGCTCGAAAATCCACTGCCTTGAGCAGCAAATGTGAATGCCGTCCGACTGGATTCAGTAGTCGGTGAGCTGACAATGTATGCGCCCTGAGTGTCAGTTTCTTGTCCAACGCTGCGCCGAGTGCACAACAATCACCAGTGCCTGCAGCATGTTGATAACGAGGGTTAAGTGTCGCAAGCCCTTTGCATGGGTCTGAGGTCGGTTTTCTTTATGGTGGCCAACCGGTGTACAATGTGCCGTTTTTTTTAATCAGTAAGCTAACACTATGTCAGATATCAAGATCTTGCTCAGCGAAGATGAGATTCCCACCCAGTGGTATAACGTGATTGCGGATATGCCCAATCCGCCGGCACCGGTCTTGGGGCCTGACGGTAATCCGGTGTCTCCCGATGCACTTATGGCGATATTTCCCATGGGGATTATCGAACAGGAGATATCGACCGAGCGGTGGATTCCGATTCCCGACGAAGTGCGGGATATCTACCGACAGTGGCGACCGTCACCCCTTTTCAGGGCGAGGCGGCTGGAGCAGTTGTTGGATACGCCGGCCAAAATCTACTACAAGTACGAAGGGGTGAGCCCCGCCGGTTCCCACAAACCCAATAGTGCGGTTGCCCAAGCCTATTACAATAAACAGGCTGGCGCGAAGAGGCTTGTTACCGAAACCGGAGCGGGGCAGTGGGGTTCCGCCTTGGCATTGGCGGGTCGAATGTTTGGCCTGGAAGTGCTCATCTATATGGTCAACATCAGCTATCAGCAGAAACCCTTCCGGCGCTCGATGATGGAAACCTGGGGTGCAACTGTGCTGGCCAGTCCGAGCGATCAGACGGAATCGGGGCGAAACATCCTGAAGGATGATCCGGAATCCAGTGGCTCTCTGGGTATAGCGATTTCAGAGGCGGTTGAGACAGCTGCCTCCCGGGATGACAGCAATTACGCCCTCGGATCCGTGCTCAATCACGTGCTCATGCATCAGTCGATCATCGGCTTGGAGTCGAAGAAGCAGTTTGAAAAAGTGGCTGATTATCCAGATGTTATCTACGCTTCCTGCGGCGGTGGGTCCAATTTTGCGGGTGTGGCGTTCCCCTTCTTCGCGGACAAAGCCGCCGGCAAGGATGTCAGACTGATTGCTGTGGAACCCAGTTCCTGTCCAACCCTTACCAAGGGTCACTACGCTTACGATTTTGGTGACACTGCAGGACTGACGCCCCTGACGAAGATGTATACCCTCGGGCACAATTTCGTTCCGCCGGGAATCCATGCAGGCGGGCTGCGTTACCACGGTGACTCCGCCCTTGTCTCTCAGCTGTATCAGGAGGGCCATATAGAAGCCATGGCTGTGGGACAGCTCAAAACCTTCGAAGCCGGCACTACGTTTGCGCGAGCAGAAGGCATCATTCCAGCCCCCGAGTCCAGTCACGCCATCGCTGCATGCATCGACGAAGCGGTGGCCTGCAAGCAGAGCGGCCAATCCAAAACGCTGTTCTTTAATCTGTCGGGGCACGGGCACTTTGATATGGCAGCGTACGACCAGTATGCATCGGGACAACTGGAAGATTACGACTATCCGGAAGAATCAATCAAGAAAGCACTCGAGAGTTTGCCGAAGGTAAGCTAACGAATCTATTGGGGAAGTAGTTATGTCTGCAAAAAACCGTTACCAGACCAATCTAGTAAAGCTCCTGTTGGCAATATCGTTCCTGCCGCCAATTCCAGTGTTGGCTGCGCAGGGAAGCGAATCGATACTGGAGGAGATTACCGTTACTGCCAGAAAACGGCAGGAAGGATTGCAGGATGCTCCCATGTCGGTTACGGCATTTACGGATGAGTCTCTGGAATACCGAGGCGCGGATGACTTGGGTCAGATAGCGAATTTCACTCCCAACATGACGTTTCAGAACAACCCCAGTTTCGGTGGTGCCAGTAACACGGCTGCAATCTATCTGCGAGGAATCGGTCAGAAAGAGTTCTTGCCAACGACCGAACCCGGTGTAGGGCTCTATGTTGATGGTGCCTACATAGCACGCTCTGTGGGTGCCATTTTGGACATTCTCGACATGGAGCAGATAGAAATCCTGCGCGGGCCTCAGGGCACGCTGTTCGGCAGAAACACGATCGGCGGCGCAATTAACATCGTTACGCGCAAGCCGGATGAGGAATTTTCAGCCAATGGTGACATAACCTTGGGAACAGATGACCGTGCTAATTTCAAGGGGTTCGTCAACGCTGCTCTCGCCGATGGTCTGTACGCCAATTTTGCCGTGGCGTCGATGAACCAGGATGGATACGTCTCGCGTCCGGATGGCACCGATCTGGGGGATGATGACACACGCCTCGCACGCGTTGCGTTACGCTGGCTACCAACAGATCAGCTTGAGCTGAACCTGTCGGCCGAATTGAACCATGAGAGGGAAAACGGTCCACCCCTGACTCTGTCGGGCATCAACTACGGGCTGCCCGTTGACGCCGCCAATACGCCGCCCTTCGTTCTGATCCACAACGTCGGTGCAAACGCGATGGCCACCGGAATTGAAGCGCCATGTGCGTCTGCTGCCGCTCCCCTGAATCTTGATGTGCCCGGCTGCTACGATGACCGTTATGTGGTTGGGGACGGTACTAGCCTCGGAACTGCCCCGGCGTTCTCTGAAACCGACATCGAGGCCCTTAACCTGCGTATCAGTTGGCATTTGACCGATCGTTTGGAGCTTCGATCGATATCGGCGTATCGGGAACTCGATAGCGTATTTGCGCGGGACGGCGATCACTCCCCCCATACGATTTCCGAATTCATCGATATCATGGATCAGAGACAGTTCACGCAGGAGATTCAGCTCGTAGGCACTGGTTTGGACAACCGACTGAACTGGATCCTGGGTTTCTATTTCTTTGACGAATCCGGTAACAACATTAACTTGCTGGACTTCACTGTCTCCAATTTCCGCAGCGGCGGTCGATTCGACAACGAAAGCACCGCGTTCTTCCTGCAGGGGACCTATGATCTAACGGATGACCTCCACTTGACGGCTGGTGTGCGGGTTACCGACGAGACCAAGCAGTTTCTACCTGACCAGATTATCTTCAACAACTGGTTTGCAGGTACCGGTCATCCACAATTAGATGCACCCTTCATGCAGGCGGGCAGTCGCATACTGCCTTTTGTCAAGAAAGAGATCGATATCGATGAGACATCCCCTCTCGTTAACCTGGCCTATGACGTGAACGATGACCTGATGATCTATGCCAGCTACTCCGAGGGCTTCAAGAGTGGCGGATTTTCGCAACGCGTATTCCCGCCGATCGTACCGCCATTCACGGCCCCGGCAGGAACACCGGACATCGATCTGATTCCGACCTTTCAACCGGAATTCGTACAGGCCTTTGAACTGGGTTTCAAGCACATGGGGGCAGGCGGACGTTTGCGGCTGAACGGTGCTGTTTTCAACACGGAGTATGACGATCTTCAGATCCAAGTCTTTACCAGTGTCGCTCCGGTAACGAAGAATGCCGCCAGCGCTGAAGTCAACGGTTTCGAACTGGAGCTGCAATGGCTTCCCGGGAGTGACTGGCTGATCGAACTGGGCGTAGGATACGTGGATGCTGAATACAACAGTATCGATGCCACTACGACGTTTGTGGACAAGAGCAACGACTTGGAGCGCATCTCAAAGTGGACGTGGAATCTGGGTGTCTCGAAGGATATGAGTCTGGCGGGCGGAAGGCTGGCGCCTAGATTGGACTGGTCGTATCGCTCCAAGTTCTTTAACGATACGTTCAATACGCCCCAGATAGCCCAGAGAGCGGGTTATGATCTGGCTAACCTCAGCGTTGCCTGGCAGGATCCAGGCGAAAACTGGCGCATAACCCTGGCAGTCAATAACCTGACTGATGAGAAGTACCTCATCACCGGCATTATCGGTGATGCGTTTCAGTCCTACGAAACACTGTACAACAGGGGTAGAGAGTGGCGGCTGAAGGTCCAATACCAGCTTTGATGAGTCACGGATCGAACTCAAAAGGACCACAAGGGTCGCGGCACGCGCAATGACGCCCTAACTCAAGCGCAACGGTAGTCTTCGAATTCTCTGCCCGGTTGCTGCATAGACCGCGTTGGCGACCGCCGGGGCAATCGGTGGTGTACCTGGTTCTCCCACGCCTGTTGGCTTGTCGTCGTGGGGAATGATATACACCTCAATGTCGGGACTTTCATTCATTCGCAACATCTGGTAATCGTGGAAGTTGGACTCCACCACGGCACCTTCGTCGATGGTTATCTCACCCTTTAAGGCTGCCGTCAGCCCAAACACGATTCCGCTTTCCATCTGTGCCTTGACGATGTCCGGATTGACTGCCAGGCCACAATCCACCGCGCACACGACCCGTTCCACCTTGATCTTATTGTTCTTGACTGAGACTTCGGCGACCTCGGCCACCACCGAGCCGAAGGATTCATGGATGGCGATTCCCTGGGAGAGGCCATCTTTCACGTTGCCCCAACCAGACTTCTCTGCGGCGAGATCAAGGACCGTGAGAAGCCTGTCGTTGCCTGCTAGAAGTCGCTTGCGGAACGCGTAGGGATCCTCACCGGCTTTATACGCCAACTCATCGATAAAGCTCTCGATTACAAACGCGTTTTGAGAGTGACCGACGCTTCGCCAGAATCCAAGAGGAATGCCGGGATCAAAATAGACATGGTCCACTTCGATATTGTCTATCTGGTAGGGATGGTTACCTGCTCCCTCATGCGAGGATCCGTCTCGGGTCTTCATCAAGGATCCAGCGCTACTGACCAGGAAATCCGTCAGCCAGTCCGGCATCCATTGCGGCGCCAACACGCCCATGGTGGGAAGCAATGTGGCCATGATACTGGGCGCTACGATCCTGTGCGTCCAGGTCTGAACCTTGCCACCATCGTCCAATCCGGCTTTGAGAAGATTGTAGGTAGCGGGCCGATAATAGTCGTGCTTCATATCGTCTTCGCGGGACCAGACGACCTTGACGGGTTGCCCGATGGCCTTGGATATCTCCACCGGGTCCACGGCGTAGTCGGGTATCCCTCTGCGGCCAAAACCGCCGCCCAGCAAGGTGGTATGTACCGTCACCTGATCCAGAGGCACGTCGAGGGCGTCGGCCACCAATGCCTGAACGATCTGCGGCCCCTGATTGGGTGACCACACCTCGATGCCATCCGGTGTAACGCTTGCGGTTGTATTCATCGGTTCCATGGTAGCGTGGGCAAGGTAAGGGACCTCGTACACGGCGGTGGTGACTTCACTCGCCAACTCCAGCCCCTCGATCCCTTCACCATCGCTACGAACTGACTTACCCTCCTCTTTGGCTTGCTCCTCCCAGGTCCTGCGGATCGAATCGCTGCTGACACCTGCCAGCGGACCCCTGTTCCACTCTACCGTTACCTTCTCAGCAGCCTTCCTCGCGTGCCAGTAGCTATCTGCTACCACTGCAATTCCGGATGAAATCTGCAGGATGTTTTTGACGCCGGGCATCTGCTCTGCTTCCCTTGCGTCAAAAGAGTCGATGGGCCCACCAAAATGCGGATTGCGCAGCACCACCGCCGTCAACGCATGAGGAACGTCCACGTCGAGACCGAACTCGGCCGTGCCTGTCGACTTTGCGATAGAGTCCAGTCTGCGTAAAGGCTGTCCCACATATCTGTAATCTGCTGGATTCTTTAGGCTGACCTCGTCGGGTACGGGCAGCTTGGCGGCATCATCGGCAAGCTCCCCAAAACTAGCTGATCTGTCTGCATCTTTGAGATGGATTCGACCATCTCTGGCAAAGCACTGATCCACCGGCACCCCCCATCTGGCTGCTGCTGCCTCAATCAGCATGGTGCGCGCTTTAGCACCGGTCTCGCGCAGCACATCCCAGCGCGTTCGAATGGATGACGACCCGCCCGTCATCTGCATGGGATCCTGAAAGTCGCCATGTACCGGAGCCAACTCGACCACCATAGCGCGCGGATCCACCTCCAGTTCTTCAGCGATGATCGCGGGCATGGAGCTGATCACCCCCTGGCCCATTTCCGTCTTATCCAACTGAAATACGATTCGGTTGTCCGGCGTAATCTGCAGCCAGGCGTTGGGTTGCAGGGCACCAGCCGTGACGTTGGGTAGGGCGGCGACTTTGTTTTCTGTGAAACTGACGCCGAGTGCCAGACCTCCGACAGCCGTCGCGCCGCCGACCAGGAACTTCCTTCGCGTAATCTGTATGCCGCTCATCACGATACCCTCCTGACCAGGGGGTCATTCGGGTCAAAGTGCTGCACTACCTCGCTTTGCTCCGACATCAGTTGCGCAGCACGATGGATGGCACTTCTGATTCGACCGTAGGTTCCGCAGCGACAGATATTGCCGCTCATAGCAGCGTCGATATCCGCATCGCTCGGCTTGGGGTTTCTCGCCAGAAGCTCTGCCGCGGACATGATCTGCCCTGACTGACAGTAACCACACTGGGGTACGTTGCCTTCCACCCAGGCCTGCTGCACCGGGTGAAGCGCTTCGCTGGTCAGGCCCTCGATGGTGGTTACCTGTCTACCGACTGCTTCAGCAACTGTGGTTTGGCACGACCGTACTGTTTTGCCGTCCAAATGAACGCTGCAGGCGCCGCACAGTCCTACGCCACAGCCGAATTTGGTTCCGCTCAGGCCGATGTTGTCACGTAATACCCACAATAAGGGTGTGTCCTCTTTTACGTCGATCTCTACCTGTTCACCATTTAGCAGAAAATTGATCATCGGACATCTCCTCTTGTTTTAGCAGTCATGTGAGATATGTGCAGAGCTTAGCAGGCGGCTGCTTCAGAGTTCAACCGTAGGGTGAGTGGCCCTTCTGTCCGTGCCCCTCGGCGAGCCCTTCGGCGGGCCCTTCGGCGAGCCCTTCGGTTCGAACCCTTCTGTCCGAATCCCTACCCTGTTAATATGCCGACCACCGATGGTGCTTGACCCTGGACGCAGTTGTCGTGATGTTGTCGATCCTGTCCTTTGTGCATTCGCTTCAGCTTTACTATCGATCAGGAGATTACTCATGAGAATCGGATTTCTGGCCACGGTAACGAGTTTGGCCCTCTCCTTCACTGCATTAACAGCCTGTACTGATGACACTTCCGTCGATCCACAGAAGACCACCGCTGAGGATGCGGCGGTCGTTTCGCCTCCGGCCGGCATGCGCCTCATCGAAGAAGTCAAGGGTGAAGCGGGCAAGACAGTGATCCCCTACAAGAAGTATGAGCTCAACAATGGTTTGACGCTGATCTTGCACGAAGATCATTCGGACCCGTTAGTGCACGTGGACGTCACCTACCACGTCGGCTCCGCCCGCGAAGAGGCGGGTAAATCCGGCTTTGCACACTTTTTCGAGCATATGATGTTCCAGGGGTCGGAGAACGTGGCGGACGAAGAACACTTCAAGATCGTCACCGAAGCGGGCGGCAATATGAACGGTACGACCAGCACCGATCGGACCAACTACTTTCAAACCGTGCCAGCCAATCAACTGGAAAAGGTCCTGTGGTTGGAAGCGGACCGCATGGGTTTCTTGCTGGACGCGGTGACGCAAGAGAAATTCGAGGTCCAGCGCGACACTGTCAAAAACGAGCGAGACGAAAGAGTCGATAATCGACCCTATGGCCGTCTATATGAACGAGTCTCTGAAGCCTTGTATCCGGAAGGTCATCCCTACTCCTGGCCTACGATCGGTTTTGTCGAAGACCTCGACCGCGCCAATGTCAACGATCTGAAGGAGTTCTTCCTACGATGGTACGGTCCCAATAACGCCACGTTAACGATTGGCGGTGACTTGGATGTGGGGCGGACACTAACCATGGTGGACAGATATTTCAGCACTATTCCCCGAGGTCCGGACATTCCCGCGCCAGAAAAAGTCCGCGTCACCTTGAGCGAAGACCGCTATATCTCCATGGAGGACAACGTATATCTGCCCATGCTCTTCATGGCCTATCCGACAGTCTCTGTGCATCATCCGGATGAGGCACCGTTGGATCTTCTATCTGAGATCCTCGGCGGTAGCAAGACGTCTCTGTTATACAAGAACCTGGTGAAGAACCAGATCGCTGTGCAGGCACAGGTGGGCCATCCGTGCACTGAACTGGCATGTACATTTAGCCTTCTCGCCTTACCTCATCCGGCCTCTGGCAAGAGTCTGGCAGACCTGGAAGCCATCATTCGCAGCTCCATTGACGAGTTCGAAGAACGGGGTGTGCAGGATGACGACCTGATCAAGGCAAAAGCCAAGATGGAAGCCCTGTTCGTGTTCGGTCTACAGAGCGTGCGCGGCAAGGTCAGTCAGTTAGCATCGAACCAGACCTTTACCGGCAATCCCAATTTTATCGAACAGGATATTGCGCGTTATAACGGTGTCACCGAGGAAGATGTGATTCGGGTATTCAACAAATATATCAAGGGCCAGAAGGGCGTCATCATGAGCATCGTACCAAACGGTCAGCTCGCCAGTATTGCGCATAAAGATACCTTTGAACGCCCTGCACGGCTGTTCGACGCGACGTCGACCACCAGCGCAGCAGACCTGGCGATGCGAGTCGCGCAAGACGACTTCGATCGCAGCAAGCAGCCGGATGCAGGCAAAAGTGCAGAGGCGCAGTTGCCCGCATTCTGGCGTCACGAAATGAAGAACGGGATCAGCATATTGGGTAGTCAGAGCACCGAGACCCCAACTAGCGCTATCTTGTTGAAGATTCCGGGTGGCCACTATCACGAAAGTAAGGACAAGGCCGGCACGGCATCCATGTTGGCTGCACTCTTAAACGAGTCCACCAGGAGACGTTCGACTGAAGAGATGAGTAACGAGCTGCAGAAACTTGGCGCCAGCATTTCGATCTCCGTTCAAAACTTGTACGTCACGGTTTTTGTCAGCAGCCTGACGAAAAACCTGGACGCGACGTTAGCCCTGGTACAAGAGAAGCTGTTCGAACCGGCCTTTCTCAAAGAGGACTATGTGCGCGTACACCAGCAGACCCTGCAGGGGATCCTCAACAATAAAAAAGACGCGGGTTATCTGGCGTCCACTGCCTATCGTGCCTTACTCTACGGCGATAATATAGCCGGTCTGCCGGGAGGCGGTAACGAGACCACACTGCAAAGCGTCACGCTGGACGACGTAAAGGGCTTTTACGACACGAACTTGAAACCTTCTGGCGCTCAGTTGATCGTCGTTTCCGATCTGCAGCAGGCGCCGCTAATCGCGTCGATCGACAAAGTGTTGGGTGGCTGGAAGGGAGAAGGGAGGAAGTTGGAGCTGACGCTGCCCGTGCCAAGTCATGAAGTCAATACGGTATATCTGGTCAACAAGGATGAGGCCGTCCAGTCAGCGATCCGCATCGGTAAGCGGGATCTCAAGCAGGATATCACCGGCGAATATTACCGCTCCGGACTGATGAACTTCCCCTTGGGAGGCCACTTCAACAGCCGCATTAATCTGAATCTGCGCGAAGAAAAAGGCTATACCTATGGTGCTCGTTCCTTCTTCTCCGGTGGTAAGCTGGCGGGCAGCTATACGGCGTCGGCGTCGGTTCGAGCGGATGTCACCGATAAGTCCATCGCCGAGTTCGTGAGCGAGATCAAGCGGTATCACGACAAGGGTATCAGTGCAGATGAGCTCGTTTTTCTGCGTAAGTCGATCAATCAACGGGACGCCCTTCGCTATGAAACCCCCAACGCCAAGTTGGGATTCCTGGCGCAGATCCTCGAGCATGACTTGACCCCGGAGTTTGTCAAAGAGCGTGCTCAAATCGTCGACAGCATTACGGCTGAGGAGATCAGCCAACTGGCAAAGCAACACCTCGACCTGGACGACATGTTCATCGTCGTTGTGGGAGACGCAAAGACCTTGAAGCCAAAACTGCAAGCGTTGGGCTACAAGGTGAAGGACTTTGAGGTATGAGGTCCGACCGGTCTATGTGGCTGTTGCGGTAGAGTCGCGCCACAACGCGAAGCTTTCATTGACGTTTGCGTGCTGCGCTCAGAGCAGGAAAACTCTGTATGGAGCGCGGCTGGACCCCCGGTCTGCGTCCGGGCCGGAGATCGACCGACCAGCATGATAGGACCCGCGTCCCCGCCAAGAGCTGTCGACAATAAGAAGAGGCCATCATGAGTATTTCCCGACTCCTTGTCGCGAATCGTGGCGAAATAGCCATTCGAATCATGCGCAGTGCCGGTGAACTAGGCATCGATACCGACGCCATCTATTCTGAGGACGATGCGGATTCACTGCATACGCAGAAAGCCGATGCTGCCACCCAACTAACAGGTAGAGGGGCAAGCGCGTATCTCGACATCGAGCAGATCATCGAGGTGGCGAAAGGAAACCGCTGCGATGCAATTCATCCCGGCTACGGCTTTCTCAGTGAGAACCCTGATTTTGCGCGCAAGTGTGCCGGCGCCGGTATCAACCTGGTGGGCCCGGGTCTTGAGGCCCTGGAGCTATTCGGCGACAAGGCAAAGGCGAGGAGTTTTGCATCCAGGCTAGGCGTGCCCGTACTTGAAGGAACCGTCAAGGCCACTACGAAGGCAGAAGCCAGATTTTTCATGGCATCGCTTGATGAAGGCGCTCAGGTGATGATCAAAGCGATCAGTGGCGGCGGTGGCCGCGGCATTCGGGTGGTTACTAATCCGGATGAATTGGATGAGGCGTTCAGTCGATGCCAGTCAGAAGCGAAATCTGCGTTTGGGTCGACGCAAGTATATGTAGAAGAGTATCTGCCGAGATCCAGGCACATAGAAGTGCAGATCGTTGGCGATGGAAATTCGGTCATGCACATGGGGGAACGGGACTGCAGCGTCCAGCGACGCCACCAGAAGATACTCGAGTTGGCACCGGCGCCTGGTGTGGATGCGGGGCTGCTCGAACAAATCCACAAGGCCGCCACCGATCTTGCCGGATCGGTCAACTACCGCGGCCTCGGCACGTTTGAATTCCTGCTGGCGGCGGACATGTCCAGATTTGCGTTCATCGAGGCGAATCCCAGATTGCAGGTCGAACACACCGTCACTGAAGAGGTCACCGGCCATGACCTAGTTGCCGTTCAACTTAGACTGGCTGATGGAGCGAAGCTCCCGCAACTGAGTCTCGAATATGCACCCGACGGCTTTGCGATTCAGGCCCGAGTCAATATGGAGACGATGAAAGATGACGGTAGCACCGTGCCATCCGGTGGCCAGCTCAAGGCCTTCGATCCACCCAGCGGACCGGGTATTCGCACGGATTCCTACGGCTACACCGGCTATGCTACCAATCCCTCGTTCGATTCGCTTTTGGCCAAGATCATTGCGCACAAACCGGGCGGCTCGTTCGCCGAGGTGATCGAACGGACCTACTCCGCTCTGTCTGAGTTCAAGGTCGAAGGTGTAAGCACCAACATAAGTTTCCTGCAGAGCATTCTGAGACACGAATCCTTCGTGGAAACGGCATTCCACACCCAGTTCATCGAGCAGAACCTTGCGGAGCTGCTGGCCGCCGGTGATGGTCATCAACGACATTACTTTCAGTCGGAACTGGCGATCCAACGGACCCACGCAGGCGCGAAAGTCGATCCGAACGATCCGCTGGCAGTACTCAGCTTTGGCAAGTCCGGCAATTCAGCCGGCACACCGGTGCTGGAAGAGACAGCTCCGACTGCTGTGGACTTTACCACGCCAGAAGGCACCGTAGCGCTCGTTGCCCCGATGCAGGGCACCATCGTGAGCATCGATGTGAATGAGGACGATGAGGTCCGGGCCGGTTCTACACTGCTGATCATGGACTCCATGAAGATGGAGCATGAGATCATGGCGGAAACATCGGGGATTGTGCGACGGATTGAAGTGCAGGTATCAGATACGATCTACGCCGGCCATCCACTGCTCTTCATCGAAGAGGCCGAAATCTCCGGAAACGATGAAACGGCCAGCGAGGAGATCGATCTTGACGAGGTCCGAGCGGATCTGAAGGATGTTCTGGACAGGCGGCAACTTACTGAAGATGACGCTCGACCGAAGGCCGTGGCAAGGCGCCGCGCCACGTCTCAGCGCACTGCTCGGGAAAATGTCTATGACCTTTGTGAGCCGGGCAGTTTTGTGGAATACGGACCGTTGGTGTTGGCCGCCCAGAGAAGACGCCGCTCGATACCGGAACTGATCGAAAAGAGCCCTGCAGACGGGATGATCACTGGCGTCGGTGCAATCAACCAGGATCTGTTCGGCGATCCGGCATGTCGGTGTGTGGTCATGTCTTACGACTATACCGTATTTGCCGGCACGCAGGGCGCGCACAATCATAACAAGACCGACAGAATGATCGATGTGGCGACCAAGGGTCGCATGCCCATGGTGTTGTTTGCCGAAGGAGGCGGCGGACGACCGGGCGATACGGAGGGTGGAGGAGGCGGCAGGACGTTTTCACGATTTGCCACGCTGTCGGCACTGGTGCCGATGGTTGGCATTACCTCTGGCCGCTGCTTTGCGGGTAATGCCTCGCTGCTCGGATGCTGTGACGTCATCATCGCGACGGCCAACTCCAACATCGGTATGGGTGGGCCCGCCATGATCGAAGGCGGCGGCCTCGGTATCTTCACACCTGAGGATATTGGACCCATGGATATCCAAGTTCCCAGCGGGGTCGTTGATATAGCGGTAGAAGATGAGCGTGAAGCCGTACAGGTCGCCAAGAAATACCTGTCGTATTTTCAGGGCAGCATAGGTCAGTGGCAGGAACCCGATCAGCGCGTCATGCGGCGCATCGTACCGGAGAACAGACTGCGTGTTTACGATGTGCGCAAAGTGATTGAGACGCTTGCCGATACCGGTTCGGTGCTGGAGATTCGCAAAGATTTTGGTGTCGGCATGAATACCTCGTTGGTCAGAGTCGAGGGCAGACCACTGGGCGTGATTGCGAATAACCCGATGCATCTTGGCGGCGCTATCGACTCTGACGGATCCGATAAGGGAGCTCGTTTCATGCAGCTCTGCGATGCCTTTGACATTCCCATCTTGTTTCTGTGTGACACGCCGGGAATTATGGTCGGACCGGAGATCGAACGGACCGCATTGGTCAGACACTCGAGCAGAATGTTCCTGATCGGTGCAAATCTGTCCGTGCCCTTCTTCACAGTAGTGCTCAGAAAGTCATATGGTTTGGGCGGCATTGCCATGGCCGGCGGTTCCTTTAAGGCCACCATGTTCAGCACCGCCTGGCCAACCGGCGAGTTTGGTGGGATGGGGCTGGAAGGCTCCGTCAAGCTCGGCTATCGCGATGACCTCGCGGCGATTGAGGATCCCGAAGAACGCAAGCAGAGATATGAAGAGATGGTGGCTCGTGCCTACGAAAACGGCAAGGCGCTCAACAACGCGTCCCTCTTCGGGGTAGATGACGCCATCGACCCGGCCGAGACCCGTCAGTGGGTTGCCAGTCTAATAAAATCAGTCAGGCCTCCCGCGCCGCGGGAAGGCAAAAAGCGACCGGTTGTGGATGCCTGGTGACACCTGGTTAAACAGGGCCAGCTAGGGGGCTCAATATCGGGGCGCGACTCAGGACTCCCACCCGGCTCCATCTGGACAGGAACTGACAGTACCTGTGCGAAATAACCACGTCCGTAGGAACGTTTCACCGAAAAAACAGCACACACTACGGTATCAGACCTGAACTCACCATTGGAGGGCAGAGATGAAGCCGGCTCTTGATATCTCACAAGCACCTACCGCTGCAGAGCACGCTGCCAGTATGGCTGGATATATGCGTGAAGGGGAGCGACTCGCGTCAGCATTGGGCAATCGAGGACCCGTACTGTTCGATTCGGATGGCAAGCTTCATCGGGAGATCCTGGATGCCTATTGGGAACATGGCTTTTACATATTCGAGGGTCTCATCAAAGGGGAGGAAATCGAGGACCTTCGGGCTGGAATCGACAATATGCTGGAACGTGCGCCGGCCCACCGCGGTGCGACGGTTGACGCAAAGGGCAGGCCTGCATTCGGCCAGGAATTCAAACGCAACCCCTATCTGTTCATCAAACCACTCTCGGACCCATGGGGAGGCACGGAGGTCCTCAGCGGCCGGCATCCGACTCAGATGACCCAGCCGATCCCCGATGAGAGTGCACCCGAGGATGTGGTTTATCTCATGAATGGCATGTGTCAGGCGATGGAATCCGGGTTGCGACTCTACGGCCATCCGCAACTCCTCACCATTGCGGAGGCGATCAATGGAGCGGACTTTGTTCCGTTTAACGATGCGATCTTTGTCAAACAACCGGGCTTGGGCGGCTCGGTTGCCTGGCACCAGGATGGTGTCACTCATTGGGAATCAGAGCAATGGGACGAAGGCATTCACGGATTCAACTTTCAGGTCCAGCTCTATCCAAGCACCCTCGGCAATTGCCTGTGGGTGATGCCTGGCACCCACAAGGAGGGGCGAATCGATATCAAAAAGCTGGTCGCGAAAAACGGTGGGTCGGAACAGCTACCCGGCGCGGTACCGTTGACGTGTCAGGCGGGCGACGTGACCATTGTCAATCGACAAGCGCTGCACGGCTCCTTCGCTAACACTTCTGCAGATATTCGAGTCTCGATGACGTTCGGTTTCCATCGTCGCAGCTCGATCCTGGGCGCGCACGGTGCACTCGGGCAGAACGTTGACGAAGTCTATGATGAACAGCGCATCTTCGATCGTTCCAGTGTCATTGTCGTCGCCATTGATGCACGCCAGCAGCATTACGCGGAAGAAGAACGGTATTGCTACCAGCCATTTGCCGGTCTGGAGGATGACTACCGATGGGGTGACGATATCTTCAAACGGGTTATCCTCGATTACAATCTCAAGGATCTTGCCATTTAGTATGGCAGTGTACGGCGCCTGATCAATCCACAGTTGAGACTAGAGACAGGATTCTCACCGAGGTCCCATCAAGCGCAACGTCGTCAACTGCGGATCTTGTCCGATCTGCTCTTCAGTAAACGGCAGCTTGACCCATTCACCCTTGGAATAGAGCCTGGTTTGATCAGCGAAATGGGGTGACTCCGGTTGCTGGGATTGCGAGTAGGTCAGCACGACGTTGGCATCCGGATTGCCGTCATCGTCCCAGGTAACCACCTGAATGTAGCTGTTTCCGGCGACGATGGGGGTATATCCCTTACCTTTTGTAAGTGGTGCGCTGATGTTGCTGAACATGCCGCTGCCGCCGCTACCGCCGGGAATACCGATCTTCTCCTCACCCGCCATGCTGTACTGGACCTCTCCCCAAGGAGCATCCAGTGGGATTTCGGCTTCGTCGAGTGCGTGCACTGCTCCCGCCAGCGCCGTCATGATCGCTTGGCGAACGCTTTTGTTCTCCCCGTTGAGGCCGCTGGGTGTATTGACCGGGTCGGTGGGATCGAACGGGACCGCATAGAGGTTCTCGATCCGGGCGGCACGGCGCCAGAATTCCGTGTAAACCTGGGCACCCCGGCTGTCGAGGTCCTGACGTCGATCCCATGCGCTCAATACCTGACACGCCTTGCTGACGTCGATCGTGCCTCCCGGCAGGGGTACCTCGCTCTTCTGCTCAGCGCAGATCGCCAGCAGATCATCCAGCAGCAGTTCAGCACCGAAGTTGCGGTGGTTAAACATCAGCGACTGCAATTTCCTGGGGGTGAACTTTTGTGGCTGGTCACCACCGATCACTTCGCTGATGAACTTCAGTCCGGCTCGGGTGCGTAGGCTCCTGGCCGTTCTCTCATTGCCGACAATGGGGGAGTACCCCTCCAAGGGCTCGTCGGGATTGCTGAGCCAGTAGGAGTCGTTCGAATTGGTGACATAGTCCTCGCGCCGGAGCATCGGAAGTTTTTCCGGGGGCAGCACGCCG
>CEPV01037350.1_pt1 | contig 17175 bp, 14 predicted proteins | sample 530451 | NCBI WGS metagenome assembly CEPV01 (sample SAMEA2620097, study PRJEB7988) | marine metagenome | isolation source: saline water (ENVO:00002010), including | reverse complement strand
ACAAAAAAGCATTTGATAATTTTAATGCAAAAAAAATTTCAAAATATGGTGATAGAGATTTTGAGAGATTACTTAATAACAAAGGAATCATTAGAAATAAATTAAAGATTAAATCAACAATTCAAAATGCAAAACTTTTTTTGGATGTCCAAAAAGAATTTGGTTCATTTGACAAATATGTTTGGGGTTTTGTCAATCACAAACCAATTCAAAATAAATTTAAAGAATTAAAAGACATTCCTGCAAACACACATGAATCAGATTTAATGAGTAAAGATCTCAAGAAAAGAGGTTTTGGGTTTGTTGGAACTACTATTTGTTATGCATTTATGCAAGCTGTGGGAATGGTAAATGACCATAATATATCTTGTTTTAGATATAACAAATTATGAATCAAAAACTTTAAATAATCAGAAATTATTAATAAAATGTAGGGGGCATTGACTTCGGTTAATGTTGAATACTTCGGTATTCTTCTCCTACACTTATATTCTAAAAATTATTTATTCTTCGTAAAGAATAACTTCTTCTGGATAATTAATTATTTCATCAGATGTTGATTCATGAACCATTCTATACATAACAACATGTCTTTGTTTAGGAAAAACAAAAATATGTTTGTGCCCTATTTTAGATAAATCATCAATACAGACTTTTCTACCAATATTCCACCCATCTCTATATGATTCTACAACAGGAATCCCATATCCATCTAAAATTTCTCCAATTCTCGAGAAAGTATTATCATCACCAGCAACTTGAATTGCTTTAACATCTGATAAATCCCCTTCTCTTTCTGATTTTAATTTACTAAGGAATCTTGGTAAATATGACTTAGGGTTAATATTTGAATGTTCATGGAAAAGTACAAAACCACCCTCTGAAATCAAAACAAGTGCATTACAATCTGCAACACCTATTGTTACTAAAGGTTTTTTTCTACTAGATGCAACATGTGGCTTTACTTTTCTACTAAGGATTCTTCTAGTTGCATGGTGGAACCTATTTATATCACGTAAAGGTACAACTAATGCTTCCATTTCAGTATGTAAAAGTTCTTTTTCTATTTTAGATACCCCTACCATTAAGGATGTTGGAATGTCCATCATCCAAAAGAATTATATTGATTTATAAATTTAGTTATAAATGAAAAAACAAATCTTTCTAATTATTTTATTAGTGATTGTTTTATTTATAATAAATTATTCTTTTCTTGATAGTAAACTTGAAAATTTTTTAACTGACTCTGAAACAGAAATTGTTGAAAGAGTTATTGATGGAGATACAATTGTAATCAATAAAACTTCAGTGAGGTTTCTTGGCATAAACACTCCAGAAAGAGGAGAAATTTATTATTCAGAAGCAAAAGAATTTTTAGAAGAAATAGTTTTAAACAAAACAATAAAATTAGAATTTGGAAAAGAAAAATATGATTTATATAAAAGAATTCTTGCTTATGTTTTTTTTAAGGGAGAAAATGTAAATTTAAAATTAGTTGAAGAAGGATTTGCTAATTTTTATTTCCCTTCTGGAAAGGATTCTTATTATGATAGTTTCAAAGAAGCTTGGGAAAAATGTGTTGAAAACAATAAAAATTTATGTGAAAAATCAGAAAATATTTGTTCTAAATGTATTGAATTAAAAAATTTTAATCGAGAAAATCAAGAAATGATTTTTTATAATCAATGTGATTTTAATTGTGAATTAACAAATTGGAATATTAAAGATGAAGGAAGAAAAAATTTTATCTTTCCAAAGTTCATTTTAGAAAAAGGAAAAAATGTTAAAGTAATTGTTTCGAAAGAAGATAAGATTAATAATCAAGATGAAATATTTTGGATAAGGAGTACTTATGTCTGGACAAAATCAGGGGACACTTTATTCTTAAGAGATGAAAAAGGAAAATTAGTTTTATGGAAAAATTACTAAATTTCATTAATTTAAAGTAATCACAATAAACATGTTTTCCAACGACAATAATCTTTAAATAAAAGAAATTGATGAATTTTTAATGGAAGGAAGTGAATTTATTCTATTTAGAAAAGTATCTACAAATTTATTCTTTTTAGTAATATTTCTTTTAGGACTTTTTATTTTAATTAGTGCTGCCCCAACATCTGTTCCTTCTAGTTTAGATTTTAATTTTAATTCAACTGCTACTTATGATGCAGATGGAACATTTGAATTTAATTGGACTGGTGGAACTGAAACAAATTTTACTATTTACATTAGTAATGATTCAGGAACATCTTGGTTTGAAAAAACATGGAATGATTCTGTAACAGGATATACTTTTGTAAATACTACTGAAGGGAATTATTCTCTAAAAGTTGCAGAAGTTTATCTTGCTAATGCTACAGAAGGAACAAATTCTTCTGTATTGTATATGAATGTTGATACATCTGCACCAGCTGTTCCAACAGCATTTGATTTCAATTTAAATTCAACTGCTACTTATGATGCAGATGGAACTATTGCAGTTAATTGGACAGCTGGAGGGGATCTTGAAGTAAATTATAGTATTTACATTAGTAATGATTCTGGATTAACTTATTTTTCAAAAGCTGAAAATGATTCTACAACAGGATTTCTTTTTGTAAATACTACTGAAGGAAACTATACTTTCAATGTCTCGGGAGTTGATTTATTAGGTCGAGAAGGAACAAATACTTCTATATTATATATGAATGTTGATACTACAGCCCCTGTAATAACTTTACCAGTTTATACAAATGCTACATTTAAAAATAACTCAGCATCATTGACATTAAATGTTTCTGTAATTGATGCAAGTTCTGGAAATACAAGTAGTGCTTGTATTTTTGATATTAATGGGACAAATCAAACAATTTCTGTTTCTTCTAATTGGTGTAATATTACTATTGGAAATTTAACAGGTCTTGCGGATGGAAATCAAACAATTTCTGTATATGCTAATGACACTGTAAATAATCTTGGTTTGAATAATTCTTTTGTTGTTCAAATGGATTCAATCACTCCTTCTTTAAATAGTTCCAATATTACAGATGCTTATTATAATGGATCAGATTATTTCTTTTCCCCTTCAAACCAAGATGGGTTATATGATTCAATAACCATCATTGCAAACTCATCTGAAACTGTTGATTGGGGAACAACTAGAATATATAATTCTACAGCTTATGCGGTAAAATCTTTTAGTTCAGTAAGTGATAGCACATCTATCCTAAAAATATGGGATGGTAATGAAACCGCATCAGGAGCTTCAAAAAATTGGGCTGATGGAATATATATAATAAATACAACAATAACAGATCCTGCAGAAAATTCAAATGAAACTCAAATTGCAACAAATTTATATGCAGATAATACAGGTCCAAATATATCAAGTTTAAACAAGACTCCATCTACAAGTTATAATAATGATAGTGTGGTAATAAATGCGTCAATTATTGATGCTCTTTTAAATACAAGTTCTGTTTGGATTAATGGAAACTGGAATGGGACATTTGTTAATTATACATTGAGTTCAACAGGAAATAATAATTATTCTTATACAATTACTTCAGGAAATTTCTCAAATCAAGAAATTGTAAATTATACTTGGTATGCAAATGACACTCTTGGAAATGAAATTAATAGTTCATTGCAATCATTTACAGTTGCTAATAGAGTTCCTGTATTTAATTCAAGTCTTAATATTAGTGATTTATCTTGGGTAGAAGATAGTGGTCAGGGAGAAGTAAATTTATCAGGACTTTTTTATGATTTTGATAATGATAGTTTAAATCATACAGCAATAGTTAATGATACAAACATAACAGTTTCTATAAATAATATTACAAAAATAGCAACACTAACTTCTGCTACTGATTGGAATGGAAATGCAACTGTAACTTTTTATGCAGTAGATGTTTTTAGTGGTAATGGTTCAAGCAATGTTGTTAACATAACTGTAAGTAATGATGCTAATGAACCTCCTTTACTTACTTCTCCAGTAAGCCCTGTTAATTTTAGTGAAGATTTAAACACAACTTTTACATTAATTTGTAGTCCTGGAACAGGTGAAAGTGCTACCCAAAATTGTACTAATTATAGATTTGATTCAAGTTATTCAGATTATGATTCTAATGTAAGTGTAACTGTCAACTCTACAACAGGGGTTGTTTTTATGAATGCTTCACTTAATTGGTATAATACAACATATGTAAAATTTCAAGCAGATGATAATGGAACTCCTGTTCAAACAGATGATTTAATTATTTTAATAAATGTAACTTCTGTAAATGACCTTCCTGTAATAAATTATTCAGCGGGAACGTTTAACCAAACACAAACAGAAGATACTGGAAACTGGACCCTTAATTTAACAACATTTGAAACAGATGTTGACTTTGAAGATACAGGAGCTAATCTAACATGGACTATTGGAAATATTAATACTTCATTAATTAACGCCACACTTAACACTACAACAGACATAATAACTTTCACAACAATCGCTAACATACATGGGACAAATTCATTAACAATAAATTTAACTGACTCAAATAATGGAACAACAAATGCAACTTTATTAGTAAATATTACTTCTGTTAATGACGTTCCCGTAATTAATCAAACAATTGCAAACCAAACAGTTGTAGACAATAGCCAATTAAACCTTGATTTAACAAATTTTTGTGACGATGTCAATGATTCAAACACAGATTTAAACTGGTCTGTTTCAGGACAAAATACCTCACTATGGAATTCTATTTTAGTTGTAAATAATATTATTGCATTTAATCCAAACTCAAATGTTGCCCCAATGCTTTCAAATAAAACAGATTCACTAAATATTTCGTGTTCAGATGGGGAAGCAAATGATACTCAAGAAATTACAATAACAATTACACCATTCAATGATGCCCCTTCTACAATATCAGATACAGGAAGAACTCCTGCTAATAATTCTAATCAAACTTCTGCAACAAATTTATTTACTTTGAATTGGACAGACTCAACAGATTCTGAAGGACAATCATTAACTTACTATATTTTCTTTGGAAATACTTCAAGTCCTTCTTTAAATGGAACTAGTTCAATTTCACAATACAATATAAGTAATTTAACAGATAATTCAACTTATTATTGGAATGTAATCGTAAGTGACTCTGTTAAGAATTCTAGTGCTTCAACAACATGGCAATTTACAACAGACTTTGATAATCTTCCTAACATAACTGTTTTTAATCCTTCAACAAATGAAACAATCTCTGAAAATCAAACACTAGAATTTAACGCAACAATTTTTGATTCAGATGGAAACAACATGACTTATAATTGGACAATTGATAATCTGCAAAATTTAACAGGTACAACTTCAACAAACAATGAAACAATCTTTTTTAATTATACAACTTCATTTAATGATTCTGGTTCACACACAATTAAATTATCTTTTAAAGATACAAATAACAATTCTGGAACAGCAAGATCTTGGTTAATAACAGTATCAAATAATAATAGAATTCCTGTTTTAAATTCAATAAATGATTCTTCTGTAAACGAAGATTCAACACTAAACTTTAATATAACAGGTTCAGATCCTGATTCAGATACTTTAACATATGGTTCAAATCTTAGTTCTATATCAATTAGCAAAGTAAACAACAGTTTTGCTAGTGTTAGCTTCACACCTACAAATAGCAATGTTGGAACAAACACTATTAATTTTTCATTGAGTGATGGAACTACAACAGTATATCAAATTATGACAATTACAGTAAACAATACAAATGATGCTCCAACAATAACAAGTTCTTCACCGACATCTGATCCAATAATAAAAAACAGCACTAGCCAAAGTTTTTCTGTAAGTACAAGTGATGTTGATGGTGATTCGTTAACTATAACATGGTATGTTAATGGAACTTCTAGTGGAACAGGAAGCAGTAAGAGTATTACACAAACAACATCAAGTAATTCAGAAGCATTTAATATCACCGCAATTATTTCTGATGGAAATACAACAACATCAAAAACATGGAATTTAATTGTAACTAGTATTCCTTTTGCAAATACATTTACAGAAAGTGAAACAACTAATTTTTCAGCAATATCTAACTTAAGCTCTGCAACAGGTATTGTCCTTGCAGAAGCTGATGGAAAAATTGATTTTGGTAGTGAAATTTTAGATTTGAGCAATGTTCCTGATATTGACAACAATGTTAAAATTAGTAATGGAATTGTTGCAATAAATTCTTCAAAATATTCTCAGTTAAATAAATCAGCAACAATAACCTTAACAGGATTAAGTTATGATAAAATCCCAAAAATATTTTACAATAATGGATTTACTATAACTTCAAGTGAAATAACATCTGAATGTGATTTCTGTAATATTGTTAGTCATACTGATGCACCAACAAGCAATGGAACAGTTGTATTTGAAGTAGATCATTTCAGCTCCTTCAAGGTAGGAGAAAGTGAAAGTGAACATGATTTAGATTCGTTTGATGACTTGGATTTATGTGAGGAAGATGTTATTGGAAATTTAGAATTAGAAATTAAAAAACCAGATGAAGGAGATGATTTTCAAGTAGGGGATGTAATAGATATAAAAGTAGAAGTAACAAATAACGCTGACGAAGATAAAGACATTATTGTCGAAGCATCATTATATAATATTGATGAAGATGATGAAGAAAAAAGTATTGAGAGTAATGATGAAGAGGTAAAAGAAGATGATAGTGAAACATTTAAATTAGAAATAGATGTTCCTAATGATTTTGATGATGGTGATGATTATGTAATATTTGTCAAAGCATATGAAGATGGTGAAGAAGATACTCAATGTAATCAAAATGCAGTTGGAATTGATTTAGAAAGAGAAAAACATGAAGTTATTATTAAAGATGTATCAATAACTTCGCAAATAATTTATTCTGGAAATAATATTAATGTGTTTGTTGATGTGGAAAATGTTGGAAGTAAAGATGAAGATGTTTATGTGACTTTAGAAAATAGTGCTTTAGAAATTTCTGAAAAAAGTGAAACATTTGAATTAGAAGAACATGGTAATGATGATTTCTTCACTCATATGTTTTTTGTAAAAATTCCTAATAATGCAAAAAAAGGAGAATATCCTCTGAGCATAAAAGTGATATTTGATGATGGAAGTGATGAAAGAACAGAAACAATTTCTGTTTTAGAAACATTATCTTTAACTACTGGATTTGATGGAAGTTTTACAGGACTTACATATAAAGAAGGAGAAACAAGTGTAATAAAAGTAGAAAAAGAATATAAAAAACTTGGAGTGATGGATAATAAAAAATTATCTGACAGTAATTATTTAATTGTTTTTATACTTGCATTTGGAATATTAATTTTGATTTTATTAATAATAGTTATATTAAGTTCAAAGAAAAGATTTAGGTAAATAGAAATATTTATAAATGGTAAATTGATGTTACCACTAGAAAATGCATGAGAGGTGATAGGAAAATGAAATGGTTTATGAAGAAAAAGGACGAGAAGAAGCAAGTTATGTTGGAAGAAGAAATAATTCTATTAGAAATTTAAGAAGCGGAACAGTAAGAGGATTGGCAGTTTTAGCTCTTGGTCTTCCTATTGTGGCATGTGAATCTTTTGGGCAAGATCCCATAGGGAAGTATGTAATTAGGGCAAATTATATGGAAGTGGGAGGTTCAGATAGTTCTGGAGAAGGAGAATCTGGTGATTCTGATACAGATAGCAGTGGTTCAGATAGTTCTGGAGGCTCAGATAGTTCTGGAGGTTCAGATAGTTCTGGAGGCTCAGGTGGTGGTGCAACAGGAGGCGGTGGACATGGTGGAGGAGATGGAGCATCACCAAGATAAAAATGGTTTTAAAAAAATCTACTAAAAAAAGTAAGGCCAATGTTTTCTTAATGGTATTTGTAATAATGATTGCAACTGTAATCGCTGTTACAGGAGTTATTCAAATAGATACTTTTTATGATTCTTCTACAGGAAATTCTTTAACAGGAGTCGGAAGTTTGTTATATAATTGTAATGATAATGTTTGTGACAATATTGGTTCAAAATTATTTGATTTAAATTCAGGATCAAATAATAAAATTACATTTGAGTATCCTTACAATCCTTCTTCAACTGATAGCAATAGAGATTATTATGCCCATTATCTTTTCAAACAATGTTATTTACCAAAAGAATATGTAGAAAGTATATGGGGATATGGAGCAACACTTGAATATGATTATGATTTTAATAAAGCACCTTCATGTCATTCACCAATTGATAGTTTTAGTGTTACAAATTCAAATTATGTAAATGAACCTGTTGTAGTAAATATACAAGCTATTCTTGGGGCAGATGCACATAGTGCTTTCACAAATGCAGAGCTTATATATGTTCCATCAGGATATGAAAATTATTATTCTGCTGAAACAAAAATAACACTTGAAATTCTTAATGGTGCAGATAATGTTGTTTACACAGAAAGTAAGACTTATGAAATTTTAATGGATACTTCTCAAAATGTAGAATTTACATGGACACCTAGTTCAAATGGAGATTATACAGCAAGAGTTACAACAGATGTTACAGATTGTCAATGTCAAAGCAGTTTTGAACAATTCTCTGAAAGAAATTTTGTTGTCTGGGAAGAAAGACCTCAAAATGAGTGTTATACAATTATAAATGACTTAGAAGCAACACCTGAATTCGCAATGGAAGGAGAAGAAGTTATGGTAAGGTTCAATAAAATAAGCAATTACGCTGATTCAAATCATGTAAAAACCACAATTCCAACAAGAGCAACATATGAAATAACAGATAATGAAAATAATATTGTTTTTTCAAGTAGCATTTTACTTAATGCTAATGCAAATGAAATGGATGCTAAAGAAATCTCATTTCCATGGATTCCTAATTTTGGAGGAGATTTTAATATAAAAGTAACAGGTGTTGGTGAAAGTTCTTTATGTAATGGAAAAACAAATCCTGAAGATTCAGGAACTTTAGGTTTCTTTGTAAGTTCAACACCTACTTATAAAATTGTTTTTTTAGTTTCTGATTTAGAAACAGACTTAATGTTAAATGGAGCAAATATTGATTTTGGAAATCAAAATGGAGCAACAGATTCTGCTGGAAGAGTTGTCTTCACTTCAAATTCTGGAATTTATAATTGGGAGGTATCGTTATCAGGATATGATTCAAAAACAAATACTATAACAATTACAGAAAACATTACAATAGAAGTATCTCTTGACCTTACTGAAGAAGATGAAAGAATTTCTGAAGGAAAAAGTAGTGGTGGAATGAAACAGCTTAAATTCCCTGTTTTATTAGGTTCTTCAAGTGATACTTTTATATCAGGAAGCACTATGGATGTGGGTGAAAAACCAGAAGAACCTAAATCAATAAGTGGTTTAATATTTATTTTAATTGCAGAAGTAATAATTACTTTAGTAATTGTTTTATTCTTGTTAGTAAGAGTATTTAAGAGATAATCTTAAAAACCTCTTATTTCTTAATATTTTTGTAGACTAGGTTGGCGGGTTAGCCCTCCGCTGCTTGCAAACGGGCTTTATGGCAAACTGTAAGGAGGGGCGTGACTGAGATGTCAGGGAAGTCTTTATTCCGACGTTGAAGTTTTGTCCTCTTTGATCTTGCAGATGCTAATCGGGTCAGGCCTTGATCGGAGCAGCCCTAAACATTTGTTAAGGTGCTTAGAGGGTCGCAAAACCGAGGAAGAATAAAGGTTGCTTTTCTGGTAATTTGGAAGCAAACCTCTGAGTCTATACTTTTCTAGAAAGATAATTTCATTACAAATAATTAACAAAACTTAAAAAATCTAAATAGCTCTTTAGTTTAGAATGAAAATTCAAAATAAAAAAGGAGTAAGTAACATAATAGGTTATATTCTTTTGATAACAATTACAATAATCATAAGTACAATTGTTTTTCAATGGATGAAAAGTTATGTTCCAACAGATTCATTGGAATGTCCTGAAGGGGTTTCTGTTTTTATAAAAGATTATAATTATGATTGTACAAATAAAAAATTTGATTTCATACTAAAAAATAATGGAAGATTTGATGTTGGAGGTTATTTCATACATGGAACAAATTCTTCTCAACAAGAATTAGCTACAACAGACTTAACATTCTATATTGAACCTATTAACCTAAACGTAAACAGTGTAATTCTTTTTGATGACAATGTTAATTATTTAACATCAAATAATGAAGTGAATAATACATTTGATTTTAGTGATTCTTCTTTTGGACAAATTTACTCAATTGAAATAATCCCTGTAAGATATCAATTAAATAAAAAAGTCATTAGTTGTGGTAATGCAAAAATTAAAGAAATCATTAATTGTTCTTAAGAAAGTTAAAAAAATATTTAAATAAAGAAACACAATAAAAAACATGATTAAAAAACTTCAAAATAAAAGAGCAGTTTCCCCTGTAATTGCAACTGTTTTATTAATAGGTCTTGTTGTTGTTATTGCATTAATTGTTTTTTTATGGTTTAAAGGACTGACACAAGAAGCAATAATAAAATTTGATAAAAATGTAGAACTTGTTTGTGATGAAGTTCAATTTGAAGCAAATTATTTGAATGGTGTCCTTTCTATTTCAAATATTGGAAATGTCCCTATTTATGGAATAAAAGTAAAAATCTCTGATGGTGGGAATCATGAAACAAAAGGTCTAAAAGATTTATCTGGATGGCCAACTACAGGGCTAAATCAAGGAAAAACTTTTTCAGGAGATATAAGTGATAATGTTGTAAGTGCGGATAGTGTAACTTTAACACCTGTTTTAGTTGGAAGTTCTGATTCAGGAGAAAAATCTTATACATGTGATGAAGCAAGATATGGAAATACAATTAATTTATAAAATGATTATGAAAAAAAAAGGAATATCAGGAATTGTTGCCACAGTAATTATGATTGCTTTAGTTGTAGGGGTAACTGCAATAGTATGGGTGGTAATAAATAATTTGATAACAGACCAAATTGGTTCAACTGAATCTTGTTTTGGAAGTTTTGGAGAAGTTACTTTAAACAAACAATATACTTGTCATGATTTAAATCCTTTAATTAATGAAATTAAATTTTCAATAAATATAGATGACTTAAATGTTGATAGTGTTTTAGTTTCAATTTCAGGAGAATCAGGGGCAAAAAGTTTTGAAATAAAAAATAGCTCAACATATAGTTATGTAAAAATGTTTAGTGGAAGTTATGGAGGGGCATTGCAACTTCCTGAAAAAAATGCTGCTTTAACTTATATTGTTAATCTTACAGGAAGCGGGGTTTCAGATGCAAAATCAATAAAAATTGCTCCAATAATAAATGATAATCAATGTGAAGTTTCTGATTCAATAATTGAAGTTAGTAGTTGTTAGATTTTTCTTTTAACATTAATTATTTAAATTTAATTCTGTTCAATTTCTCATGAAAAAAAGAGGGCAAGTTTGGATTGAAGTAGTTATTTACACATTAATTTCATTAACTCTAATTGGAGCTGTTCTTGCTTTTGTCGCCCCAAAAATAGAAGAGATTCAAGATAAAGCAATTATTGAACAAAGCATTACTATGATGCAAAATATAGATAAAACTATTTTATCAATTGAAGGAGTAGCAGGAAATAAAAGAATAATTGATTTGGGACTAAAAAAAGGCACATTAAAAATAGATGCACAAAAAGATGAAATTGTTTTCAAAATAGAAAGTAAATATATTTACAGCCAACCTGGAGAAAAAATTAATGTTGGAGATCTGATTGCATTAACAGAAGAAACAGGAAGCTTAAACAAAATAACATTAACAAGCAATTACAGTGAATATGATTTAACTTATGATGGAAAAAATGAATCAAAATTAATAACTCACGCTTCAACACCTTATAAATTATCAATTGAAAATAAAGGTGGAACAATAATAAATATTGTTGTTAGTTAATTTTAAAAGAATTGAATTTTTAATATAAACAAATGGAAAAAGTTATTAAAAAAAAGAGAGGAATACAAGATTATCCAAGAGTTTTAATAAATTTTTCTCCAAAAATCCCTCCTTTAAAAAAAATAACAGATAAAACAAAAATTAATGTAAGATATGCATTAATTCCACCTTTTACATTTGCACATATTTATTGGGATTCTAAGATTTCTGAATTGGTTTATGAAATTGAAGAACCATATTTAAATGAGACAGAAAATAAATACAAAGAAGAAATAGTTTCAGCAATGGAAAATATGATTAATCTTGGAGAAATTGTTGAAAAAAATAAAGAAGTTATTTCAAAATATATTGATAGAATGTTCAAAATTTTAGTGATTGAGCTAGGAATAAATCTTTCATATGAAAGTTATAGAAAAATATATTATTATCTTTACAGAGACTTTACAGGTTTTAATGAAGTAGAACCATTATTAAAAGATTATTTTGTTGAAGACATAGAATGTAATGGGCTTGACACTCCTGTTTATATTGTTCATAGAATTTACAGAAACATTAAAACAAATATTTCATTCAAAAATTTAGATAAACTTTCAAATTTTGTTGAAAAAATTGCACAGAAAGCTGGAAAATATATTTCTTATGCAAACCCTATACTTGATGGAAGTTTACCTGATGGAAGTAGAGTGAATGCAACTTATACTAAAGATATTACAAGTAAAGGTCCAACATTTACAATAAGAAAATTCACAAAAACTCCTTGGACTCCAACACAACTTATAAAATTTAAGACTTTAAGTCCCGAAATGATGGCTTATCTTTGGCTGTTAATTCAACACAAAATGAATATATTAATTACAGGTGGAACTTCTTCTGGAAAAACAACTTTGTTAAACGCGATTGCATTTTTCATTCCTCCTGAAGCAAGAGTTGTTAGTATTGAAGATACTCGTGAATTAAACCTTCCTAGAGAAAATTGGCTTCCAAGTGTTGCAAGAACTTCAACAAGAATTGGAAATGTTGGAGAGATTGATTTATTCGCTTTATTAAGAAGTTCTTTTAGGCAAAATCCTGATTATGTAATTGTCGGAGAAGTTAGAGGAAAAGAAGCATCTGTTTTATTCCAAGGAATGGCTTCAGGACATTCTTCAGTTAGTACAATGCATGCTGATTCTGTTGATACAGTTATAAAAAGATTAGAAACACCACCAATAGAACTTTCTCCAGCTTTGCTAAATGTTCTTGATTGTGTTTGTATTATGACTCATGCAACTGTAAAAAAACAAGAAACAAGAAAATTAAAAGAGATTGTAGAAATAATAAATGTAACTTCTGAAGGAATTGCCTTAACAAATACTCCTTTTTTATGGAATCCTTTTGATGATGACTTTTACTTTAAAAAAAATAGTAAAATATTTGAAAAAATATCGAGAAGAAGTGGTTTAAAACTTGAAGATCTTGAATTAGAATTTAAAAGAAGAGCTCAACTAATTTACAAATTATCTCAAAAAAAAGTTTTTGGATTTGATAGATTCCATGATATTGTTAATGAATATTACAAAAAACCAGAAGAAGTTCTAAGAAAATTTAATATAAAATAATCTAAATTATATTTATTTAATTCTAACATTATCCAAAATATTTAATAATGTAAAATCCTTTTTCCTAATATGAAAAAAAGAGGTGTAAAGCATCTAACAAAAGAAGAAATTTCTTTTCTTAATCATCTTATAAAATCTCTTGAAGAATCTGGATTAAAGCTTGAAGAATATTATATAAAAAAAGATTATGAAAAGTTCAAAAACATAAAAAAATTTATGTTAGAAATGCAAAAAAAGATTTTTGAGATAGTAAAATGATTCTAAAAAAAAATTATTTTAAAGAATTAAAAAATAGTATTTCAAAAGAAGTAAAAATAATTAAGGAAATTGATTCTTTTTTTGATAATTTTAGAGAGCATGACCAAAAAGAGAGAAAAATGATTTTTTCACATACTAATTTATTGAAAAATTTATTGAAAAAAGAAAACGATAATGTTCTAAAAGTATTAGATAAAATATCTCTTACTAGGCCACTTTATCCTAAAATAAAGAATAAAAAAGAAATTCCTAACAATCATTCTCTTTTACCTTTTAAAAAAAAGAAAAAAAATTTCATTGAAAAAATACTTCAAAAAAGATCTTTTAACAAAAGATTTCCTTTAGAAGAATCTGAAAAAAAAATTCTTAAAAGAATTGGAGAAAAAGGAAAAGAAGTTGTCAAGAAAAAAGATAAAAAACCAAGTAAATATGTCAGCATAGCAACCAAAATATTTTCTAATTCTTCAGCCTCTTTAATTGAGAAAGGCATATTCAAAAACTTAAGTAAAAATTTAGTAAAGACAAATATGGATCATCTTCCTAAAGGTTATGTATCTGTAATCTTTTTTACAACATTACTTTCTTTTATTGCTGGGTTTTTTATTTTTTTATTTTTTTTATTTTTTAATATCCAATCTCTTTTACCTTTTATAACACTAGTCAATGAACCATTTGGAATAAGGTTTTTGAAAGTGTTTTGGATTTTATTTGCAATTCCAATTGCAAGTTTTTTATTCATGTATATTTATCCTTCATTGGAAAAAAGCTCTCTTGAAAGAAAAATTAATCAAGAACTTCCTTTTGCCACAATAAATATGGCGGCAATTTCCGGATCAATAGTTAATCCTACAAAAATATTTAATATAATTGCTTCAACACATGAATACCCTTATATTGAAAAAGAATTCATAAAGGTAATAAATGCTGTAAATGTTTTAGGTTATGATTTAATTACCACTCTAAAAAATAGGTCACTTAATAGTTCAAGTAAAAAACTTGGTGATTTGCTTAATGGAATTGCAACAACAGTACAATCAGGTGGGGAATTGTCCAAATTTTTTGATGAAAGATCCAAAAGCTTGCTTTTTGAATACAATCTAGAAAAAGAAAAAAGCACAAGAACTGCTGAAACATTTATGGATATTTATATTAGTGTTGTTATTGCTACACCTATGATTTTAATGCTTTTATTAATCATGATGCAAATCAGTGGTTTAGGAATATCATTAAGTACTTCAATGATTACGTTAATCATGATTTTAGGAGTCACAATAATAAATTTTGTATTTTTAACATACTTACATTTAAGACAATCAAACGAATAATAAAATGGAAATAAAAAAAATTCAATGGTTTGGAATTGTATTAGCAATAACAATTATAATTTTGTCTCTATTTTTTATTGGAACAAAATGGTTTCTCTTTTTAATTGGGATAAGTGTTATTTTAGGTGTTCTTCCATTTGTATTTTCAACAGTTCGTGAAACAAAAACTGAAAACGAAAAAGAAGAAATGTTTTTAGAATTTGCAAGAAATTTAGCAGAAAGTGGAAAAACAGGAATTCCAATAAGCAAAAGCATAATCAATATGAAAAATAAACCCTATGGAGTTTTAAGTGAACATATAAAAAAATTAGCAAATCAAATTTATTTAGGAATTCCATTAGGGATTGCATTAAAAGTATTTTCAAAAGACATCAATAATAAAACAATTTCAAGAGCAATAACATTAATAGGACAAGCTGAAAAATCAGGAGGAGATATTGGAGAAATCCTAGAAGATGTTGCAGGAGCTGTAAGCATTTCTGACAAACTGAAGAAAGAAAGAAAAGCTGTTATGTCAACATTAGTTGTTCAAGGCTATATAATTTTCTTTATATTCATGATAATAATTTTAGTTTTGCAATTCAAAATAATTCCAATGATTTCTGGAATTAGTGGTTTAGACACTGGATTAATTGGGTCATCAGAAACCTCTTCTGCTGTTAGTGGAACAGATGTAGCAAGTTCATTTTTTTATTTACTTTTAATACAAGGATTTTTTAGTGGCTTAACAATTGGAAAACTTTCAGAAAGAAACTTCAAGGCAGGAATAAAACATTCATTTATCTTAGTTATTCTTGCATTCTTAATTGCTTCAGGAACAAATTTGTTCTTATAGTAAAAATATTTTCAAGTTAATAATTATTAAAATATAAAAACCTGTTTTTATTATTTATATTATGAAAAAGAGAGGTGGAACTCATGTTGGAATTGTACTTTCATTTGTTATATTTGTTGTTTTTTTAGTCTTCCTTTATTCAATCCTTGTAGAACCAACAATAACACAAAATGATAAAAAATATCTTTTAGAAAATTTAAAAATAAAATTAATAGAAAATATTTCTGCAGAACTAATAACTTCCACTATAAATATACAAACTGCTCCTCAAAACTGTGTCAGATTAGAAAATTTAATTGATGATTTTGGAATAAATTCAAAGATTATTGTTAAAAATAAATTAGGAAATAATCAAGTTTCATATGTTTTAGGTGATGATTTGGAAATATCTAGAGATAGTAATGATAAAACTTTTTTTAAAATATATTACTCAGAAGAATTTAGTGGGATAAGCAATGTTGGAGAAACTCCGTGCAATAAGAGAAACCATGAAAAAGGGCTTACTAGAACAGATAAATATATTTTTGAAACAAAGATAATTAATTTAATGAATATATATAAAAATGATTATGAAACACTTAAGGGAAAATTAGAAATTCCTTTTGGAAGTGATTTTAATTTTGGTTTTAAATACAATAATCAAACATTGTTAATAACTGAAAAAAATGTATCTACAAATGTTTATGCTGTAGAAATCCCTGTTCAATATATTGATAATGAATCAAACATTTTATTAGGATTCATAAATATAAAAGTATGGTAATAAATAAAATTAATAAACATCTTTTGGGTAATTATTTAATGGATAAAAAAGGGCAATTTTATTTATTGACAACAATTATACTTGTTGGATTGATATTTAGTTTTGCAACTGTAATAAATTATTCTCAAGAAAAAAATGTTTTAAATTTTAATTATCTTAAAGATGAACTAAATATTGTAAGTGGAAATGTTATAGATTATGCATTAGATAATAATAAAGATGTGAATGAAAGTCTAATAAATTTTTCTAAAGTATATTCAAATTATTCAGAAGCTGATAATATGTATTATATTTTTGGAAATAGAGATAGTATAACTGTTGCAGGTTATCAAAAGAAAAATGATGGAAGTATTATGGTTGATGTTGGTTCTGGAAATCAAGAGTTGATTTTTAGTAAAGGAGTGTATAAGTCACAGAGTTTTTCTAATCCTGAAAATAATATCAAGATAAGT
>CEPV01089933.1_pt1 | contig 17195 bp, 13 predicted proteins | sample 530451 | NCBI WGS metagenome assembly CEPV01 (sample SAMEA2620097, study PRJEB7988) | marine metagenome | isolation source: saline water (ENVO:00002010), including | reverse complement strand
GCCTTCCAAGCTGGTCGTGAGGGTTCGATTCCCTTCACCCGCTCCAACTAAGATGTGAAAAAAAAGGCATGAATTATTGAGGTATTAAAAATGGCAGAGAAAAAGAAATTTGAAAGAACAAAACCGCATGCAAATGTAGGTACGATTGGTCATGTGGATCATGGGAAAACAACATTAACTGCAGCTATAACAAAAGTTTTGGCAGAAAAGGGTGGTGCAGAATTTATTGCCTATGATCAAATTGATAAAGCGCCAGAGGAAAAAGAGAGAGGAATAACGATAGCTACTGCTCATGTAGAATATGAAACTGATAAGAGACATTATGCCCACGTAGATTGCCCAGGACATGCAGATTATGTAAAAAATATGATTACAGGTGCAGCCCAAATGGATGGAGCGATTTTGGTTGTTAGTGCTGCTGATGGGCCGATGCCACAGACAAGAGAGCACATATTATTGGCTAGACAAGTTGGTGTTCCAGCAATTGTAGTTTATTTAAATAAAATTGATCAGGTTAAAGATCAAGAGTTGGTTGCTTTGGTTGAAGAAGAGATTAGAGAACTATTAACTTCTTATAAATTTCCAGGAGACAAAATTCCTATAATTAAAGGTTCTGCGTTAGACGCGGTTGAAGGAAAGGATGAAGCAACTGGAAAAAATTCAATTATTGAATTAATGAAAGCAATTGATGAGCACATCCCTCAACCTCAAAGACCAAAAGACAAACCTTTTTTAATGCCTGTTGAAGATGTTTTTTCTATATCAGGACGCGGAACAGTTGTAACTGGACGTGTTGAACAAGGAGTAGTTAAAACTGGAGAAGAATTAGAGATTGTTGGAATTAGAGATACAAAAAAAACTGTTTGTACTGGAGTTGAAATGTTCAGAAAACTTTTGGATACAGGGGAAGCAGGTGACAATATAGGTGCTTTGTTAAGGGGAATTGAAAGAGAAGACGTTGAAAGAGGGCAAGTATTAGCTAAACCCGGATCCGTAACTCCGCACACTAAATTTGAAGCTCAAGCATATGTTTTAAAAAAAGAAGAAGGAGGAAGACACACTCCATTTTTTACAAAATATAGACCACAGTTTTATTTCAGAACAACCGATGTTACAGGAGAGGTTGAACTTGCGAAAGGTACTGAAATGATAATGCCCGGCGATGATGCAGTATTTACAGTTAAATTAATTACACCAATTGCAATGAATGAAAAATTAAATTTTGCAATCCGTGAGGGCGGCAAAACTGTTGGAGCTGGCGTGGTAACTAAAATTTTAGAGTAAAACTCTTTAGGAGTGTAGCTCAATTGGTAGAGCGCCGGTCTCCAAAACCGGAGGTTGTGGGTTCGAGCCCCTCCGCTCCTGCCAAATTAGGAATACAGTATGATTAACCCATTAAAGTTTATTCAAGCAGTTAAGAACGAAGCTTTTAGAGTTTCTTGGCCAACAGGAAAGGAAACGCTAACAGGTGCTGTAATGGTTGTTTTGTTAGCTATAGTTGCTGCCATATTTTTTTTAATTTTAGATCAAATACTCAAATTTTTATTGAATTTTACATTAACTATAAGTTTTTAAATTATGAAAAATTGGTATATTGTCCAGTCGTATTCTAGCTTTGAAAAGAAGGTCGCAGACTTAATTAAAAAAGAAGCCATAAAAGCGAAATTAGAGGATAAGATCGAAGAAGTGCTTGTACCCACTCATGAGGTAACTGAGGTTAGAAGGGGTAAACGAATTCAAAGAAAAAAAAAATATTTTCCAGGATATGTTTTGATTAAAATGGATATGGATAACCAGTTATATCATTTAATAAAGAATATAAAAAAAGTGACTGGTTTTTTGGGTCAAAAAGGAAATCCACTTCCTGTTTCTGAAAAAGAAATAGAAAAAATTAAAGGACAAATTAAAGATGGAGTAGTTCAAACAAAATCTCTTATAACTTACAATATTGGCGAAAAGGTCCAGGTTATTGATGGTCCTTTTGCCTCATTTAATGGTCTTATTGAAGAGACTGATGAAGAGAAATCAAGACTTAAGGTTTCGGTTATGATTTTTGGAAGACTAACGCCCTTAGAATTGGAATTTAATCAGGTCGAAAAAGTACAGTAATGGCAAAAAAAGAAATTAAAGAATACGTAAAACTTCAAATCAAAGGAGGGCAAGCTAATCCTGCTCCACCAGTCGGACCAGCTTTGGGACAAAGAGGAATTAACATTATGGAATTTTGTAAAGCATTTAATGAGAAAACAAAAAATTTGATTGGGAATCCTGTACCAGTTGTTATAACGGTTTACAAGGATAAAAAATTTGATTTTATTATTAAATCACCACCAGCTTCTCATTTTATTAAACAAGCTGCAAAGTTAAAGAGTGGTTCTAAAGAACCAGGAAGAATTATTACAGGCTCAATAACGATGAATCAAGCGGAACAAATAGCTAAAGAAAAAATGAAAGATCTTAATGCCATAGATTTAAAAGAAGCTACTAAAATTATATGTGGTTCTGCACGTTCTATGGGCATTGAAATTAAGGAATAAATTTAATGATTTCTAAAAGATATAAAGCGTTACCTCAAGAAACTAGAATTTTAAAACATGATAAAATTGAAAATTTGTTAAAAATTATTAAAAAGAATTGTACGGCAAAATTTAATGAATCGGTTGACGTTCATTTCCGACTTAATTTAAAACAAAAAAAAAGCGAAGCAAACATAAGGACTATTCTTAATTTACCGGTAGCAAAAAACAAAAAAGTTAGAGTCGCAGTTATTTGTGAAGAAGAAAAATTAGAGGAAGCAAAAAAAAGCGGCGCTGATGTTATTGGCTCTGATGATTTGATTAAAAATATTTCTGCTGGAAAAATCAATTTTGAAAAACTTGTATCAACTCCTAAAATGATGATCAAACTAGGTAAGCTTGGAAAAATATTAGGTCCAAAGGGATTAATGCCAAACCCAAAACTTAGAACTGTTACAAATGATATTATTAAATCGGTGAAAGATATAAAGTCGGGACAACTTGAAATAAAAAATGATAAGGATGGGAATATTGCTTTATCGATAGGAAATAAAAATATCTCGGATGACAATTTAATCAAGAATTTCAATGCTGTTCTTGACGTTATTTCTAAAGAAAAACCTTCAGGAGTAAAAGGTAATTTTATTAAAAGTGCATTTATTACTTCTACAATGGGAATATCTTATAAACTTAAACTGAACAAAAGTATTTGATTTTATGATGAACAAAGAACAAAAAAAGAATTACATCATCGAAATGAAAAAATTTTTTGAAACAAGTGATTCAGTATTAGTAACTCACTATCAAGGTTTAAGCGTTAACCAATTAGATATGTTGCGAGCTGAAATGAGGAAGCATGGCATAATGTTTAAAATTACTAAAAATAGAATTACAAAGTTAGCTTTAAAAGATACAAAATGTAAAGATATTGCTGACATGTTTTCCGGACCAACTGCGATAGCGCTATCTCAAGATGCAATTTCTTCTGCAAAAATATTGACGAAATTTTCAAAAGAGAATCAAAACCTAAAGATTCTCGGAGGACTAATGGGAGAGGAGCTTCTTAAACTAGAAGATGTGCTGAAAATAGCCACTCTACCAACATTAAATGAAGCTAGAGGCAAAATTGCTAGTATTTTACGATCTCCGGCACAAAAATTATTAAGTATTTTACTTGCGCCTGGCTCAAAAATTGCTATTTTGGCGCTCGAAAAAAGCAAACAATCAACATAGAAATTTTATGGCCGATTTAAATAAGATAATCGAAGATTTATCAAAGTTAACAGTAGTAGAAGCTGCTGAACTATCAAAACAATTAGAAGAAAAGTGGGGGGTGACTGCGGCAACAACTGCTGTTACCGCACCTGTTTCGAGCGGAATTGCAGCAGAGGAGGAACAAAGTGAATTCACAATTATACTTACTTCTGCTGGAGATAAAAAAATTAACGTAATAAAAGAAATTAGAACATTTACAACATTAGGTTTAAAAGAAGCTAAAGATTTAGTGGAAGGAGCACCTAAAGAAGTAAAGTCGGGTGTCGATAAGAAAGAAGCAGAAGAAATTAAGAAAAAATTAGAAGCTGCTGGAGCCAAAGTAGAATTAAAATAACAAAATTTTTAAATCTGATTATTAAGAATCAGATTCAATAAATGCAATTATCGTTTACTGAGAAAAAGAATATCAGAAAAAATTTTGGGAAGTTAAAAGAAAGTTTATCAATTCCAAATTTAATAGAAGTCCAAAAAAATTCCTATAATGAATTTTTAAATTTAAACGATAAAAATGATAAAAACTATATACAAAAAGGTCTAGCTAGAGTTTTTAAAGACATATTTCCCATAGAAGATTTAGCAGAAAAAGCGACATTAGAATTTGTTTCTTATCGATTGAAGAAACCAAAATACGGTGTAGAAGAATGTATTCAGAGGGATTTAACTTATTCATCAGCTTTAAAACCTATTTTAAGACTAGTAATTTACGAAATTGATCACGAAAATAATACAAAAGAAATATTGTCCGCTAAAGAACAAGAAGTTTACATGGGAGAAATTCCAATGATGACACCTAGCGGAACATTTATAGTTAATGGAGTACAAAGGGTTGTTGTGAATCAAATGCATAGAAGCCCAGGGGTTTTCTTTGATCATGACAAGGGAAAAACACACTCTAGTGGCCAAAAATTGTTTAATTGTAGAGTAATTCCAAATAGAGGTTCTTGGTTAGATTTTGAATATGATATAAAGGATTTATTGTATTTCAAAATAGATAGAAAAAGAAAATTGCTTGTATCAACTTTGTTACTAGCATTGAATTATAATAAAAAAGAAATAGCCGAGTTGTTCTATGAAAGTGAAAAATTTGAATACAATTCTAAATTAGCTAAATGGAAAACAACATTTAAACCAGAAAACTACAAATTTAAAAAAATTTCAGAAGAAATAATTGATGCAAAGACTAATAAGATAGTTGTTAAATTGGGTTCTAGAACTAATTTGTTACAAGCACAAAAGCTTTATGACAATGGATTAAAAGATATTTATGTTTCAAACGATGCAATTTATGGAAGATTTTTGCATAACAATATAAGTTTGAACTCTGAGAAAAATATTTCCATAGGAACGGAAATCACTGAAGAAATTTTAGATAAAATTATAAAAAATAATATAAAAATTATCCAAATTTCCAATACTAACTCCATTAACAAAGGACCTTATTTGCTTAAAACCATATTGGCAGATAAAAATAATACTAAAGAAGAAGCAATTACCGATATTTATAAAATTTTAAGACCAGGAGAACCTCCTACTCTTGAAATTGCAAATCAAATCTTCCAAAATTTATTTTTTGGTTCAGAACGCTATGATTTGTCAGATGTTGGTAGAGTAAAACTTAATTCGAGATTGAATTTAAATTGTTCAGACAAAATAACTATACTTAGAAACGAAGATATTATTGCAATTATTAAATTTATGTTAGATCTTCGTGATGGTAAAAATGAGGTTGACGATATTGATCATTTAGGTAACAGACGAGTTAGATCTGTGGGGGAATTAGTTGAAAATCAAACACGCATTGGCATATATAGGATAGAAAGAGCAACCAAAGAAAAAATGTCTGTTTTAGAGATTGAGTCATCGATGCCACAAGATCTCATTAACGCAAAACCATTAACGATGGCTTTAAAAGATTTTTTTGGAACTTCTCAACTTTCGCAATTTATGGATCAAACTAATCCATTGTCTGAAATAACTCATAAGAGACGAGTTTCAGCTCTTGGTCCAGGAGGCTTGACAAGAGAGAGAGCGGGGTTTGAAGTAAGAGATGTGCATCCAACACACTACGGAAGAATTTGTCCCATCGAAACACCCGAAGGACCAAATATAGGACTGATTAGTAGTTTATCAACATATTCAAGAATTAACAAATATGGCTTTATTGAAAGCCCATACAAAAAAGTTGTTGATGCTAAAGTTCTTGACAAAATAGATTATTTATCGGCTATGGATGAATCAAAATATACCATAGCACAAGCAAATTCTCCGATTGATAATCGTGGAAATTTTTTGGAAGATTTAGTCTCCTGTAGAAAATCTTTAAATTTTGTTTTGTCCAAACCAGAAAATATTGACTATATAGATGTATCACCAAAACAACTTGTATCCGTAGCTGCATCTTTGATTCCTTTCTTAGAAAATGACGATGCAAATAGAGCTTTAATGGGTTCAAATATGATGAGACAAGCAGTACCTTTAATTAAACCGGAGGCCCCCTTGGTGGGCACAGGCATTGAAAAAGATGTTGCTCTTGATTCAGGAGTAACAATAGTTGCAAGAAGAAATGGTGTGGTTGATAAAATCGATGGAAAAAGAATAGTTGTAAAAGTTGCCTCCGAGAAGGATCTAAGTAAATCAGGAGTTGATATTTACAACTTATTAAAATTTCAAAGATCAAACCAAAATACTTGCATTAATCAAAAACCATTAGTCAGAGTTGGTGATTTGGTTTCCGAAGGAGATATAATTGCAGACGGTCCGTCTACAAAATTGGGTGAGCTTGCATTAGGAAAAAATGTTACCGTAGCATTTATGCCTTGGCTTGGGTATAATTTTGAAGATTCTATTCTAATTTCTGAAAGATGTGTGACTGACGATGTGTTTACATCAATTCATATTGAAGAATATGAATTGATGGCAAGAGACACAAAATTAGGAACGGAAGAAATAACAAGAGACATTCCAAATGTAAGTGAAGAAGTATTAAAAAATTTAGACGAATCTGGGATTGTTTATATTGGAGCCGAAGTTAAACCTAATGATATTTTAGCAGGAAAGGTTACGCCAAAAGGTGATACCCCAACTGGACCAGAGGAAAAACTTTTAAGATCTATCTTTGGTGAAAAAGCAATTGATGTTGTCGATACATCTTTGCGTCTACCATTGGGAAGTGACGGAGTTGTTGTAGATGTCAAGGTGTTTAATAGGTACGGCGTAGAAAAGGATGAAAGATCCGTAGCAATTGAAAGAAATGAAATAGAGATGATACAAGAAGATAAGGTTGTTGAAGAGGAGATCTTGGAAAGAAATACGATACAAAGAGCCATTCAAATAATTAAAGATTCAGCGCTTAAAGAACAATTTGAAAACTTTAAACCAGATGAAAAAATTGAAGAAAAAAAAATAGAACAAATGAACTTAAACAATTTATTTAAGTTATCACTAAAGGATAATTCTAAAAATGAGAGTCTTTTAACGCTAATAGAACAACATAGAAAAGTTAAAATGGATATTAAAGAAAGATTTGAAGACAAAGTTGAAAAAATTAGACAAGGAGATGAATTATTGCCAAGCGTAATGAAAATGGTAAAAGTTTTTGTTGCAGTAAAAAGACGCCTGAGACCTGGTGACAAAATGTCAGGAAGGCACGGAAACAAGGGAGTCATTAGCAAGATAGTTCCAGTTGAAGATATGCCTTATATGGAAAATGGCAAACCTGTAGATATTGTTTTAAATCCGCTAGGGGTTCCAAGTAGAATGAATGTTGGGCAAATTTTAGAAACCCACATTGGTTGGAGTTGTTCTGAATTAGGGGAAAATCTAAAAAAATTAATTAACAAAAATAGTAGCAAAACAAAAGTTAGTCAGGACGTTATTTCCTTGCTGAAATCAATTTATGGAAAGGATTTTTACGATACAGCTATTAAAAATTTATCATCAATTGAGTTTAATGATCTTTGTGAAAATTTAACTAAAGGAGTTCCGATATCTACTCCGGTATTTGATGGAGCTAAGGAAAATAATGTAACTAATATGCTTAAGCTAGCTAATTTACCTACATCTGGACAAACAATATTATGGGATGGAAGAACAGGGAAAAAATTCGAAAGAAATGTAACAGTAGGTACTATTTATATGTTGAAATTGCATCATCTTGTGGAAGACAAAATACACGCTCGATCAACGGGACCATATAGTTTGGTAACTCAACAACCTTTAGGAGGAAAGGCTCAACTTGGAGGCCAAAGATTTGGTGAAATGGAAGTTTGGGCTTTAGAAGCATATGGAGCTGCTTATACCTTACAAGAAATACTAACAGTTAAATCCGATGATGTAGCTGGAAGAGTTAAGATATATGAAACGATAGTTAAAGGGGAGGATAATTTTCAATCAGGTGTGCCCGAGTCTTTCAACGTACTGGCTAATGAAATTAAGTCATTAGGATTAAATATTGAATTGAAATAAATTATGAAAAAAGATTTGACAGATTTATTTAAGAAGAAACCCCCTGTAGAAGAAAGTTTTAGTAGCATTAAAATTAGCTTGGCTAGTCCTGAAAAAATTAAATCCTGGTCTTTTGGAGAAATTAAAAAACCCGAAACAATTAATTATAGAACTTTTAAACCCGAAAAAGATGGATTATTTTGTTGTAGAATATTTGGACCAATTAAAGACTATGAATGTTTGTGTGGCAAATATAAAAGAATGAAATTTAGAGGAATCATTTGTGAAAAATGCGGAGTGGAAGTCACAAAGTCTAATGTAAGACGCGAAAGAATGGGTCACATTAATTTAGCTACACCAGTTGCTCATATTTGGTTTTTAAAATCTTTACCAAGCAGAATTTCTCTAGCAATCGACATGAAATTAAAAGAAGTAGAAAAAATATTGTATTTTGAAAGTTTTATTGTCATTGAACCGGGACTAACAACACTAAAAAGAAATCAGTTATTGAGCGAGGAAGAACTGACTAATAATCAAAACAAATTTGGTGAAGATGCTTTTACAGCAGGTATTGGAGCTGAAGCAATACTGGAAATACTAAAGTCTTTAAATTTAAAAGATGAAAGAGAAAAACTTTCTGAACAAGTAAAGCAATTAAAATCAAAAGTTGCCGAGGAACGGGCAATTAAAAGATTAAAGTTAATAGATAATTTTATAGGTTCAGGCGGTAAGCCAGAGTGGATGATATTAACAACTATAAGTGTAATCCCTCCAGAATTAAGACCATTGGTTCCATTAGATGGGGGTAGATTTGCTACATCTGATTTAAATGATTTATATAGAAGGGTCATAAATAGAAACAACAGATTAAAAAGGCTTATTGATCTAAAATCTCCAGATATAATAATAAGAAACGAAAAAAGAATGCTGCAAGAATCGGTTGATGCATTATTTGATAATGGTCGAAGAGGTAGAGTTATAACCGGAACGGGAAAAAGACCATTAAAATCCTTATCAGAAATGTTAAAGGGTAAATATGGTAGATTTAGACAAAATTTGTTAGGAAAAAGAGTAGATTATTCTGGAAGATCGGTAATTGTAGTTGGTCCCGATTTAAAACTTCACCAATGTGGCTTACCAAAAAAAATGGCACTAGAATTATTTAAACCTTTTTTATACGCGAGGTTAGATAAAATGGGTTTATCTACAACAATAAAACAAGCTAAAAAAATAGTAGAAAAAGAAAAAGATGAAGTGTGGGATGCCTTAGAACACATTATTAGAGAACATCCAATATTATTAAATAGAGCTCCAACGTTACATAGACTAGGAATCCAAGCTTTTGAGGCTAAATTAATCGAAGGAAATGCAATCGAATTGCATCCACTTGTATGTTCTGCATTTAATGCAGATTTCGATGGCGATCAGATGGCTGTTCATATTCCATTAAGCTTAGAGGCTCAACTTGAAGCAAGAATTTTAATGATGTCTACAAATAATATTTTAAGCCCATCTAACGGAAAACCAATTATTGTGCCGAGCCAGGATATGATTTTAGGGATATATTATTTATCTCAAAATCCAATTAACACAGATAAAATAGAGGGTTATTTTGTAGATGCTTCTGAAATTGAACAATCTTTAGAATGTAATGCAATAAATGTTCATTCTAGAATAATTTCAAGATTTGAAACGATTGACGAAAAAGGAAAAATTGTAAATGAGAAATATACGAGTACAGCTGGAAGATTTTTATTAGCTAGCATCTTACCAAAAAACCCGAACATTAAATTTTCTCTAATTGATAGAATACTAGCAAAAAAACAAGTCTCAGAAATTATTGATTTAGTTTTCAGATTCTGTGGGCAAAAAAGTACGGTAATTTTTTGCGACAAAATAAAAGATCTTGGTTTCAAATATGCATTTATGTCCGGTATATCATTTGGAAAAGATGATTTAATTATTCCTAAAAAAAAACAAACTATAGTAAATGATACCAAAAAAATGATTGAAGAATATGAAAACCAATATGCTGAAGGATTAATTACCAGAGGAGAAAAATACAATAAGGTAGTTGATGCCTGGTCAAAATGTACCGATCTAGTGGCAGCAGAGATGATGAAAAAAATTTCTTCTACTGCAAAAGATGACCCAGGTAAAAAAACTAGCAATTTAAATTCGGTGTTTATGATGGCAGACTCTGGAGCGAGAGGTTCGGCTGCACAAATGAAACAATTGGCTGGTATGCGTGGATTAATTGCAAAGCCTTCTGGAGAAATTATTGAGACACCAATTGTTTCAAATTTTAAAGAAGGATTAACTGCTCTTGAATATTTTAATTCAACCCATGGTGCTAGAAAAGGTTTGGCTGACACCGCACTTAAAACAGCAAATTCAGGTTATTTAACAAGAAGACTTTGTGATGTAGCTCAAGACCTCTCAGTAACGATACATTATTGTGGAACCAATAAAAGTATTGTTCTTTCGGAAATTATTGAAGGAGGTAATATTTTAGTTAGTTTATCTGACCGAGCATTAGGTAGAATTTCTGCTGAAGATATCAAAAATCCACTTAATGGTAAAATTTTGATTAAGAGAAAAGAAATGATAGACGAGGAGGCTTGTGAAAAAATTGATTCAGCTGGAGTAAAATCAATTAAGGTTTTTTCAACAGTCACATGTGAATCTAAAGATGGAATATGTGCCACTTGCTATGGAAGAGATCTTTCAAGAGGTAAATTGGTAACTTTGGGAGAGGCAATTGGGATGATAGCCGCTCAATCAATCGGCGAACCCGGAACACAGTTAACTATGAGAACATTTCACGTAGGAGGAACTGCTCAAATTAAACAAGACTTTCAAGTTGTTGCGGACAAAGACGGTATTTTAAAAATAATTAATAAAAATTTAATAGAAGATTCCAAGAAAAATCAGGTTGTTATGGGAAGGAATACTCAGTTAGCAATAGAAGATGATAACGGACAACAAATAGCACTTTACAAAGTACCTTATGGAGCAAAACTTTTCTATCAAAATGATCAAATAATCAAAAAGGGAAATAAAATTTGCGAATGGGACCCTTATACAATGCCGGTGATAGCCGAAAAAAGTGGCATAGCAAATTATGTTGATTTAATAGATGGAGTATCGTTAGCCGAAACTGTTGATGATGCAACCGGAATTTCATCAAAATCAGTTGTTGATTGGAGATCACAATCTAAGAATACAGATTTGAAACCTAGGATTACCTTAAGGGATGAAAAAGGTAACATAATTAAAAAATCAGATGACAATGAAGCTAGATATTATTTAGTTCCGGATTCAATTTTATCAGTCAAAGATGGCCAGCGTATTTTAGCTGGTGACGTAATCGCAAGATTGCCAAAAGAAACTTCGAAAACAAAAGATATAACTGGAGGGCTCCCAAGAGTAGCGGAATTATTTGAAGCAAGAAAGCCAAAAGAAAGTGCAATTATTGCTGAAAATGATGGCATGGTAAATTTTGGTAAGGAAGTTAGAGGTAAATTAAAAATAACAATTCAATCAAAAAATGGAGAAGCTTCAAATTATTTAATTTCAAAAGGAAAACACATTAATTTTAATGAAGGAGAAAATATTAAAAAAGGTGAATATTTGCTGGATGGAAGCCCAGCCCCACACGATATTTTGAAAATTTTAGGTGTAGAGGAATTGACAGATTATTTTGTAAATGAGGTTCAAGAAGTTTATCGATTACAAGGTGTAGTAATTAACGATAAACACATCGAAGTAATTGTAAGACAAATGCTGAAAAAAGTGGAAATTAAAAATCCTGGAGATTCAAAATATTTAATTGGAGAAATAATTGATAAAAATGAACTAGATGAGGAGAACAAAAATTTAATAAAAAATAGGAAAAACCCAGCTATCGTAGAAAGAGTTCTTTTGGGTATAACCAAAGCTTCTTTGCAGACAAATTCATTTATTTCTGCAGCTTCCTTTCAAGAAACTACTAGAGTTTTAACTGATGCAGCAATAAAAGGTAAAATAGATAAATTAAAAGGTTTAAAGGAAAATGTAATAGTAGGTCGATTGGTACCAGCTGGCACGGGTACGGTTAAGAATAAATGGAATAATTTAGCAAAAGAAAAAGATAAAAAGTATCTTTCTGAAAAAGTTGTAGATAAAGTTGCCGAACAATCAATAACAGCTGAATGATAGTTTGTTTTTGTGTTATTAATTATTGACAATTTACGATTCTATTAGTATTTTAGCCAAAATTTTATGGTTGGAAGTAAGGTTGATTAGCCTTAGACGCTGCCACAAAGTGTTGATCTATTCATACTTTTTTCATCCAAAAATTATATTAAATTATGCCAACAATTAACCAATTGAAAAAAAAACCAAGGGTTAAACCAAAATACAGGAACAAAGTTCCTGCATTAGAACGCTCACCACAAAAAAAAGGTGTATGTATCAAAGTATATACAACAACACCCAAGAAACCTAATTCAGCATTAAGAAAAGTTGCGAGGGTAAGATTGTCTAATGGACATGAGGTAACTTGTTATATTCCAGGAGAGGGGCATAATTTACAAGAACACTCTGTTGTATTAATTAGAGGAGGTCGAGTTAAGGATTTGCCGGGAGTTAGATATCACATATTAAGAGGAAATCTAGACACGCAGGGAGTTACTAGTCGCAAACAACAAAGATCAAAGTATGGAGCAAAGAGAGCAAAATAATAGAATTTATGTCTAGAAAAAGAAAAGCGCCAAAGAGAATTTTTTTAAAAGATGCAAAATATAAATCTAATCTAATATTAAAATTAATGAATTCAATAATGTACGATGGAAAAAAAACAATTGCTGAAAAAATTGTTTATGAAGCTTTAAATAAATTACAATCAAAGGCAAAAGAAGAGCCAATTAAAATTTTTGATGCAGCAATAAATAATATTAAACCTACTATTGAAGTAAGATCAAGAAGAGTTGGTGGGGCAACCTATCAAGTACCTGTTGAGGTCAAACAAAAAAGATCGAAGGCTTTGGCAATTCGATGGTTAGTTAATGCTTCTAAAAAGAGGAAAGATAGAAATATGTCCGATAAAATTTGTTTTGAACTCTATGACGCATATCAGGGCAGAGGTTCAGCAATAAAAAAAAAAGAAGATATGCACAGAATGGCCGAGGCAAATAAAGCCTTTGCACATTTTAGGTGGTAATTAATCATGGCTAGAACGCATACTTTAGATAAATATAGAAATATTGGGATCATGGCCCATATTGATGCCGGAAAGACAACCACAACGGAAAGAATTCTATATTATACGGGTAAGAGTCATAAAATCGGGGAAGTTCATGATGGTGCCGCAACAATGGATTGGATGGAACAGGAACAAGAAAGAGGTATTACAATTACTTCAGCAGCGACAACTTGTTATTGGAGAGATCACAGAATTAATATTATTGATACTCCTGGGCATATTGATTTTACTATTGAAGTAGAAAGATCTCTGAAGGTATTAGATGGTGCAGTTGCAGTATTCGACGGTGTTGCTGGAGTAGAACCCCAATCAGAACAAGTTTGGAGACAAGCAGATAAATATAAGGTTCCAAGGATTTGTTTTGTAAATAAACTTGATAGAACTGGAGCAGATTTTTTTAAATGCGTTGAAATGATAAAAGATCGTCTTGGATCAAAACCATTAGTTATGCAAATACCTGTGGGAACCGAGTCATCGTTTAAAGGTGTAGTTGATTTAGTTAAAATGAAAGCAGTTTTATGGAAAGAAGAAAAGTTAGGAGCGGAATTTGAATATGTAGAAATACCAAATGAGTTACAAGAACAGGCTGAAAAATATAGGAAAGAATTAATGGAAACAGCCGTAGAACAAGATGAAAAATTGATGGACGATTATCTAAATGGAAAAGAAATATCAGAGTCTGATTTAATATCCTGTATTAGAAAAGGTGGTTTAAAATTTGATTTTGTACCAATATTAACTGGTTCAGCTTTTAAAAATAAGGGTGTGCAACCATTATTGGATGCTGTGGTAGACTTTTTGCCAAGCCCCAAAGATATAGGGTCAATTAATGGCACAAAACCTAATTCAAAAGATGAAATTGAAAGAAAATTTGATGACAAAGAACCACTATCAGCCCTAGCATTTAAGGTTGCAACCGATCCTTTTGTGGGAACTTTAACTTTTATAAGAATATATTCAGGCACATTAAAATCAGGCACCGGAATTTATAACACTACAAAAGATAAGGAGGAGAGGGTTGGCAGAATGTTGCTTATGCACGCTAATAATAGAGAAGATGTAAAAGAAGTTAATACAGGCGATATTGTGGCATTAGCGGGATTAAAATATACAATAACGGGACATACCTTATCTGATGAAGACAATCCAATCGTACTAGAACCTATGGAATTTCCAGATCCAGTTCTTGAGATTGCTGTTGAACCAAAAACCAATGCAGATCAAGAAAAGATGGGAGAGGCTTTAGGAAGATTGTCTAGGGAAGATCCGTCTTTTAGAGTGTCATCTGACGAGGAATCTGGTCAAACAATCATAAAGGGTATGGGCGAATTGCATTTAGATATTATAGTTGATCGAATGAAAAGAGAATTTAAGGTAGAGGCAAATATTGGCGCACCACAAGTAGCCTATAGAGAAACAATTTTGGGTAGTGCTGAATTTGATTATATACACAAAAAACAAAGTGGTGGCGCTGGACAATTTGCAAGAGTTAAACTTGCAATAGAACCTCTGGAGTCTGGAAAGGGTAGAGAAGTTGAAAATAAGATTAAGGGTGGATCTATTCCAAAAGAATTTATACCAGGAGTGGAAAAAGGAATAGAGAGTGTTTCAGATTCTGGAATTTTAGCTGGATTTCCAATTATTGATTATAAAGTAACTATAGTTGATGGTTTGCATCACGATGTAGATTCAAGTGTCTTGGCTTTTGAAATAGCATCAAGACATTGCTTTAAAGAGGCATGCATAAGGGCTTCCTTGAAACTTCTTGAACCGATTATGAGAGTAGAGATTGTTACACCAGAAGATTATATGGGAGATGTCATTGGCGATTTAAATAGCCGAAGGGGACATGTTGAGGGCACTGAATCTCGAGGCAATGTAACAGTGATAACAGCAATGGTACCTCTTGCAAATATGTTTGGTTATGTAAATAGTTTAAGATCAATGTCACAAGGAAGAGCTCAATATTCAATGTTTTTTGATCATTATGAAAAAGTACCTCAAAATGTTCAGGAAGAAGTAACTAAAAGGATGGCTTAAAAGATGGAAAAACAAAATATTAGAATTAAACTTAGAGCATATGACAACAAAATTTTAGATCAGTCGACATTTGATATAATAAATACTGTAAAAAGAACAGGTGCCAACATTAAAGGTCCTATTCCACTACCAACAAAAATAGAAAGATATACGGTCCTAAGGTCCCCGCATATTGATAAAAAAAGTAGAGAACAATTTGAAACAAGAACACATAAAAGATTGATTGATATTGAAGAGCCAACACCTCAAACTATTGAAGCATTAATGAAGTTGGATTTAGCTTCAGGAGTGGATGTTGAAATAAAAATATAAGGAAACAAATGAAAAATATTGGTTTAATTGGAACAAAAATTGGAATGAGCAGAGAATTTCTTCCTATAGGAATATCTATTCCAGTAACTGTTATAAAAATAGAAAAGGGAAGAGTGATAGACTTAATTGCAAAAGATAAAAGAGGGTATGATGCTATTAAGGTGGGGTTTGGTAAAATTAAAACATCTAAATTGACTAAGTCTATGAAAGGTTTTTATAGTAAAAAATCTACAGAACCCAAAAAATATTTAAAAGAATACAGAGTAGGAAATATATCAAATTTTAAAGAAGGAAATGAAATTGGATTAGAAATTTTTAAAGATGTTAGATTCGTTGACGTTACATCAAAAAGTATCGGCAAAGGGTTTGCCGGAGTTATGAAAAGATACAATTTTTCAGGTTTAAGAGCATCGCATGGGGTATCAGTATCACATCGATCTGGCGGTTCAACTGGACAACGTCAGGATCCAGGAAAAGTATTTAAAGGAAAAAAAATGCCTGGACACATGGGAGATAAAATAAGAACAACGTTGAATCTAGAGGTAATTAAATCAGATTTGAACAATGATTTAATATACCTAAAAGGTTCTATTCCAGGATCAAAGAACACATTGGTATTCTTAAGAAATTCAGTAAAGAAAATAAATAAAAAAACAATTTTAGAAAAAAATAAAATATTTGAGAAAGAAGATGAAAAGCAAAAAAAAGTGAGCGTTACGAAAGAAACAACATCTACAAAAGTTGAACAAAAAAAAGAAGAGATAGCTAAGAAAATAGAAAAAAAAGATATAAAAAGTGAATAAATAATGAAAATTGATAGCATTAGTATAAAAGGCAAAGTAACAGCATTTGAAATCTCTGAAAAAATATTTTTTTCTGACATAAACAACAAATTGATCGGACAAGTTCTTTATTCTCAAATTGCAAATTCAAAACCGAGACTTGCAAAAACAAAACAAAGAAATCAAATAATAGGTTCTACAGCCAAAATTTATGCTCAGAAAGGCACTGGAAACGCAAGACATGCAAGTAGAAAAGCACCGATATTTGTTGGCGGCGGAGTAGCACATGGTCCTAAAGGAAAAGTTTATAAAGAAAGAAAGATAAATAAGGAGGAAAAGAAAAATAGTTTAATTAGTGTAATATCTCAAAAAACTAAAGATAAAAATCTAATAATATTTGAAGATATTAAAGACAAAATTAGTAAAACAAAAGAGTTTTTTAAATTTTTAAAAACAAATAGAATTAACAATGTTTTGATTGTTGTAGATTCAAAAACAAAAAAAAATATTGAGTTATCAGCAAGAAATATTCCCAATATAAAATTAATTGATGCTTCTTATTTAACTACATACGTTATTTTA
>CEPV01089444.1_pt1 | contig 17206 bp, 12 predicted proteins | sample 530451 | NCBI WGS metagenome assembly CEPV01 (sample SAMEA2620097, study PRJEB7988) | marine metagenome | isolation source: saline water (ENVO:00002010), including | reverse complement strand
TTGGGATCTTATCAGAAACCTCACCGACAAAAGTATGCGTTGGGATTATAGTGATCTTCATCTTCTCTTTTGCACCAGGATACGTCCTTGTCACAAAAGAACGCTTTATATCCAATAGATCAGGATCTTCTTTCACATCCAGATTGTGGATAAGTGTCACTCCGTTTTCCGCACCTATTCTAACTTTGTATTTTCCTTCGGAAGTAAGTCCCGAGGTAAAGCTGTAGTCAGGTAGGGGAGTGATTTTTCTCAGATCGCATCGTCCCAAAGCTTCAATCGATTCGTGTTCAGTGGCATAGTACTTTCTTTCTCCATTAGGATCTTCGACCATCGCCCTGAATATACCGTCGCAGACAGGCTCTTGATTTTCGTTCAGGAAAGCAACGTCCATCTTCATACCCTGCCATTGGATGTACTCTGGCCTGTCTGTGTTGAATGCGACTGTTCCCCAGGGAATATCTCCCTCGTAAAGCATGATGTCCGATTCTCCCAATCCCTGACCTGTTTTTCTAAATAGCGTCTTGACCTTTCTGGTTTGACCTCTCAAAGATTCCAGGTAAACCCTCACATGGTATATGCCAGGTCTGAAGTTATCGTTTGGTCCAATGGTAACCAGATACCTTGTCTTTTCTTCCGTGATCGTTCCCTGAACCTCCACTTCTTTACCGTCTGAATCAGTTACCTCTATCTGCACGCGATCCAGAAATTCCCTAACATCTGTTATATCTTTATGCTTCGGAACAGCAAATGTGGGGTGCGTATTCACCGAGAACGGTACGTCAGCGCCTTCCAGCAGTAAACCACTTAATCCTTCTAGTTCTCTAAGCGGTTTGTCTTCATTTTCCTCGATTCCGTATACAGTAGTTCCTGACGCTGTTACTCCTGATCCCGTTAGAGATCCTGATTCTGAAATTACATCAAGAACAATTCCAGTTTCTGTTAGGACTCCTGAACCAGTCAGAGCTCCCGTAGCTGTTACAGTCGTCCCGCTTCCAACCAACGCTCCTGTTCCAATTACAAGTGAACCAGTATCTGTTCTTCCGTCGATCACAATATTCAAAGAACCTGATGATATTAAAATGCTTGTGTCAGGCTCCTCCTCTGGTAGCGACAGTGAGCCTGTTTCTGTTGATGCATCAAGAATGATATTCAAAGCCCCTGATGCTGTATCTACCTCTGCCCCTGTTCCAGTCTGGACTTCAACTACTGTTTCTCCTGTTCCCGAATCAATTAAAGCCCCTGAGCCATCTTTAATTTCAGAATCGCTGGATTCAACAGTTTCTTTTTTCTCTTCTAGCTCTTTTTCCTCTTTCTCGTCTGTCATATCGAAGAAATCATCCTCGTCAATCTCTTCCATCTCTTCCTCGACGAGACTTGATCCTGTGCCAGACTCAGCCTCTACAATTTCTGATTCTCCGACTTCTGGTTCTGACTCCAGCTCTGCAGCCTCTTCGATCTCCGAAGGGATTACTTCGGATTGTACTGACTCCGCATCTGATCCTGTGCTTGTTATTTTATTTAATTGCGATTCTTCTGCTGTGCCCTCTTCGGATTTGGGCACGACACGTCGTACCCCTACAGATACACCTGAGGTTTCCGAATTTAAATCTGCATCATCTTCATCTTCAGAATCGACTTCATCCTCCGTTGCGACCGCGGATCCCGAACCGCTTATTGCCATCGCCAAAGGTGGATCTATTTTTGCGTCAAATTTGAACTTAGTTTTATCATTGCTAAAACCAGGCTCTGTATCTTCAAGCTTTTCACCAGATAAATCATATCCATAAAATCCATTTGGCATATTCCCCGTCGACATGAGTGTTACCTGCATGGTAATCGCTGAAACTGTAACGAGTGCGATCCATTTTTGGGAAATAACGATAAAAGCAGGCCTTCCCTTAAACCTTCCTCTGACCGGATGTTCGAATTCATACTCTTCAAACTTTCTTTTTATTGTATGGCACAAACTGCCGAGTTTGGCTCGGACAGCTTTGTGCACTCGTCGCGCGCGATTAGCGCCGGTGATTCGTAACAAGCCGCGGAAAAGCTTACTAATGTCGGGATACATTGATGTTTGTTTGAATCTAACTATTATAGCATTTTATACGTTTCTTGTTGAGAGTCAGATAGGTTATCTGATACTAATTGAGGGTGTTGGCAATATAAACCAAGCAATGCAAATATTTAGGCTTATTATTCAATTAGACTAATAATGCTTGGGTTGAATGGCCAAATGGTTGAATGGTTTGCAAGCGAGTAGTTGGCTTGCTTCACTTTAGTAACCATTCAACGATTAAACCATTCAGCCCACTAAGTTCTAAACTCTAAGTTCTAAGTTCTGTTTATCATCTCATCACCCGACAGCGTCCGAAGCCTTCGCCGATATCAGTCACTTCACAATAGTATCCAGCAGGACAAAGTACTCCCGCCGGTCCACCGCAAGGAATTACGGAACCAGTTCCTGTTAAACCTGGATCAGGAATATTATTTATAACACCAGATAACTCAATACTTCTAAGCAGTGATAACCACATACTTCTAAGTTCCAGTAAGTCGGAGTCTTCTCTGGGAGTAAACATGAATACAACGTGCAATTTATCATCACCAATGTAAACAGACTCTGCATTTAACTCTTCGTTTATAACTCTTACAGCTTGTTCTCCATCAACAATAATTCCAATGCCTTTTGGAAGGGGAGAATCCTTTTGTGAGTACACGGTGAGCACCGGTTTACTTGATTCTCCGACAAAGAAATGCAACTCAGATGACGATCGTACACCGTGTATTTCCGACGGAACAGCGAACTTTATTTTGCTTCCGGGAACTTTCCACTCAACCATCCTTTCTTTGTTCGACTTAAGTGAAGTTACTACCAAAACCGGTATATCATTTTTGTCCGTGTTGCGTTCAAGAGTCCCGGTAAGTTCGACCGACTTCCCTTCATGGGCGCTAAGGTTTACGACCTTGCTCTCGACATAATAAACAGGCACGCCATCCATGTAGAGCATATGAGTCCCGCGCCTTACAAATGAGAGTTCAGTGAGTTCCAATACTCCGGTTACAACCTGCTCTCCCTCAGGAAGAGGGGAGACGTTATTACCTCCTCCACATGAGACTAATAGTAATGCCAGAAATATGGATGATATATACTTCATACAAAATCGTACTGTAGGTTAACTAACAACACGCTACGCTGACAACTAACAACTAACAATTTTTATATAGTTGTCAGTTGTAGGTTGTAAGTTGTTAGTTATTTCTTAGTTGACTCAAAAGCATACACCGCTCGTCCAACACGCTTGAAATAGGGCATCTTCTGCAGATTTAGCGAAATAGTGCCTACTTTGACGGTTCTCTGCTTTGCGACTTCTGCAATGATCTCTTTTTTGCTCAGAGGTCCTTTATCCTTAAGGATCCTCTCTATTACGTCAGCAACTGTACCAGGCTCATATCCCCAATTCTTAAGAGCATATAGCCCTCTTCCTACCAAAACAAACTGCGGATATCGGATAAGCTCGTTATGTACAGCCTGTACGGTTACGTTCTTATGATCGAAACTAGCCTCGCGGATTCTATTAGCGATCTCCATAAAGTGAAGGGGCTCGCCAGCTTTCTTCAAGATTATTTCAACTTTATCTCGGATTGATCTTGGGCGGACAAATCTCCACTCAGTAAGACCCCATCCTTCGGTAATTTCCTTTAGACGCTCGTCTATCTTCAAAGAGCCCTGAATTAACTCGGCGCTTGGCACACGGCCTTCGAATAGATTTAGTTTCTGGATTGCAGATACCAGCTCATCGGACTCCATACAACTCTTTCTCTTCTTTAGAATTTTAACAATACTGTTAACAATCTTCATAATATCCTCCATAGAAAGCGATTCTAGCCTCCAGAAGGGGACGAATGTATTGCTTCTTGTACCCGCATTCATTTCACCATCAATCGTGAATGAAAGCCTGAGGACTGCACCATCCAGCTCTGTACTTCCCTTAATTCTTGTTAGAACAGCGCTTATCAAATCATCCTCACGCATCAATCCGCCATTCTGATTCAAAATAGATCTTGCAATCTGATTAACTTCATCAAGCTTTGTAGTACGTACCGTTCTCCTCAGTTTCCCCAGCGCAATACTTTCAATCTGACGTATGCGTTCTCTTGTAACATTAAAGTGCTTACCTATCTTATCAAGCGTCTGCCTTGGCTGACCTTGGAGTGCAAAACGTCGCTCTATTACCTTTGCTTCCTTCTCTGTTAAGACAAGGAATAGGTTTTTGAGTAGCTCGTTTAGATCGATTGTAAGCTGCTGGCCCTGTGAAGTACTAGTTGCGGCATCAGACATGAATTGGCGGGGTAAGAAACAACCCTCTTTATACCAGACATTTGACAGAAGAGATAGATTAGCATTGGATTCGGGTAGACGTTTAGGCCTACTTATTGCTTGCTAAGATTTAGTAAAGAAGGATTGTTTAAAGATCGAAAGGTTGATATTTTAAGCAATTTTTGATATATGTCAAATTTTTTATCATTTTAGCTTATTTCACTCATTTCGAGGTATATATTCAATATTTTGACAGCTGAATGAGCATTAGGGTCGCAATCTCGGATTTTAGGCGTTGTATAGCGCTCATCTATCATATTTACCTCAAATCCATCGTTTTTAAGAATATCAGCTATAGACTTAGTATATTCGGCCTGTTCTCCTTCTTTTCCTGAAGGAAGCAATGGAAGCCCGATAATAAGCTTTTGGCAGCCTCTTTCGGAAGCAATACCCTTTATAGCTTCAATAAGCTCATTATCAGATTTATGGTCAATAGTGTCTAGAGGCATGGGAATCTTCGTTCTAGAATCATATAGTGCGATTCCAGTGTGGCGGAGGCCAATATCGAGGGAGAGGAGGCTCACTATTGTTTAGTTAAATTGCTAAACTGTTAAATTGTTCGACAGAGCGTTGCGCATGCATATTGCTTGAGTAGATAGTATCACAATTCGATTCTCGCTCTGCGAACAATTTAGCAATATCCACAAGAATTTATATTGCAACAGACTTGAGATAACATTATCAGCGTCATGGATTAGCAATTTAACCCAATATAAAAGCTTATTTACGAAATACTCGCTACCAGCTTACTGACCTTCGCCTTCTTCCTATCTGCGTTCTTTCTGTGGATTATGTTCTTTTTAGCAGCGGTGTCTATGGCACTCATAACTTCAGGCAGCAGTTTCTCTGCCTCTGCCTTCTTTCCTTCTTTTACAAGAAGCTCGACCTTTTTGATCATGGTTTTCATTGTTGTCCGGTAGGGGAGCAGGCGAGCCTTGCGGACTGTGTTCTGCTTTGCGCGCTTAATTGCGGATTTGATGATGGGCATATTTAAATGCTACGTACAGCCCAGTTTTTAGTCAAGGATTCTGTGAATATTAAATTCCAAATTCCAAGAGTTCAAATTCACAAGGAAATTATAAAATAATAAAATATAAAAAAGTTCTTCGATTTTGTTATTTGGAATTTCCTTGAATTATTGGAATCTTGCAATTTGGTTTTTGTCCTAATTTCATTGACTAATGAAGTTTTCTCAATAGAATTTGTCTATTATGTGCGGAATCTTCGGATATGTAGGCAAGAGGAATGATGCCGGTTCTCTGGTTATCGACGGACTAAAAAATTTGGAATACCGCGGTTACGATTCGTGGGGTATTGCATGTAAGACTGATTCAAAGGTTTCTATCGAAAAAGACATTGGAAAGATTAGCAGTATTAAGAGCGAGGACTTTTCTAGTAATTGCTCATTGGCAATAGGCCATACAAGATGGGCAACTCATGGAGGAGTAACCCCGCAGAATGCTCACCCTCACGCGAATGGCACCGAAACTATTGCGGTTGTTCATAATGGAATACTAGAAAATTATCAGCAGCTCAGAAGAGATTTGGAATCAAAAGGGCACGAATTTAAATCAGAAACTGATACAGAGATTATTCCTCATATGATCGAAGAGTATATGAAGGAAACAGGAGACTTCACATCTGCCATCAAAAAGTCATGTGAAGCATTCGAAGGGAGATTTGCATTCCTCGCACTTCATACTGAGTCAAATACTTTAGTCGCGGCCAGGAGGGGATCACCTCTTATTATTGGTGTTGGAGAAGATGGCTACTTCATTGCATCTGATATACCAGCATTCATGAATCACTCTCGCTTGGTTCAATATCTGGATGATGGAGAGATGGTTGTTACCGATGGTGAAAGTATTTTATTTTCCAGCCTAAAAACAGATGAGGAAATACAGAAACGCGAGATAGAAATAACGTGGTCTGTGGAAGAAGCCCAGAAAGGTGAGTATGAGCACTTTATGCTCAAAGAAATTATGGATCAGAAAGATTCGATTGCCCGAGCTGTAAATCAGAACGAAGAACAAATCGAGACTTTAGCCGATGCAATTAGAAATGCTAAAGGAACTTTTCTTGTTGGATGCGGCACAGCTGCAAAAGCTTGCATGGCGTCTGAGTATTTCTTCTCAGTCATCTCTCAGAAACATGTTAACTTCGCACCGGCGAGCGAGTTCAAGCTTTATCATCACTTCTTGAGGCCTGAAAGTCTTTTGATAGTTGTTAGTCAAAGCGGTGAAACTGCTGACGTTTTGGAAGCTATGCAGATTGCAAAGTCGAAGGGATCCAAGGTTCTTGCAATTGTTAATGTCGAAGGTTCAACAATTGATCGTGAGGCTGACTATTCTCTCCTTATTAATGCTGGACCTGAGCGGGCTGTGGCATCGACTAAGGCGCTAACGGGGCATATGGCTGTTCTTATGCTTATCGCTTACGCACTTGATGGAAAGCTTAAAGAAGGCAGGAAAGTCTTATTGGAAACTGCATCAGAAATTAACGACATGCTTAATCCTCGTTACGTGGATTTTGTGGAATCCGTTGCGGAGAGGATTCAAGATCAAAAAGACCTCTTTATAATAGGTAAAAGCTGGAACTATCCTATGGCGCTCGAGAGCGCTATCAAAATTCAGGAAGTTTCTTACGTTCATGCAGAAGGTTTTGCTGGAGGAGAGCTTAAGCACGGTCCAATAGCTCTTATAGAGGAGGGAACTCCTTGCATTGCACTCATGGGAGATGATGAAGTTAAGAATGATATTATTTCTAACGCAATTGAACTGAAAGCACGTGGAGGATTTATTATTGGAATAGCTCCCGAAAATAATGAGTCTTTTGATGTTTGGATAAAGGTTCCGGAAGCGGGAACTGCCCAAGCACTTGTAAACATCATTCCTGTTCAAGCACTTGCATACTTCCTCGCAGTTAAAAGAGGAAAAGATCCGGATATGCCACGTAATCTAGCTAAGAGCGTCACAGTAAAATAGAATTTGAACCTGGGGTTTAGTGAATAGTTAATAGTGAATAGTGAAAAGTTATTGATTTCTAATTTTATAAAGCACTATTAACTATTCATTTTTCACTATTCACTCTATTCCTCATCCGGCGGAATCCCGTAATACTTAAACAAGAACGCCGCTATTTCTTTGAATACCGGAGCCGCGGATTCAGATCCGTAATCAACCTTATGAGGACGATCGAACTTTACGAAGATTACGAATTTTGGATGATCGATAGGTGCGTATCCGGCAAATGAGGTGATTGTTGATCCCGTTCCGGTTTCATATTTTCCACCCGGTCCCGCGATCTGGCTTGTACCTGTCTTGCCCGCAATTCTATAGCCGGAAACTTTAGCAGGTTTAGCAAAACCATTGCTAACAGCACTAGTAAGCATTGCAGTTATAGTTGCAGAGGCTTCCGGAGTAATTACACGATCAATAACGCGCGGGTTAACTTTATCTATAGAACCATCACTATGTTTTATTCCGTCTATGATAATTGGTTTCATAAGTTTGCCTCCATTGGCGACTGCTGAAAATGCAGTTGTAACCTGAAGAGGGGTAGCTGATATTCCCTGGCCATAAGCGGCAGTCGCAAGGAGTGCAGAGCTCCATTCTTTCCAGGGAAGAACTTCACCAGGTTGTTCATCTTCCAATGCAATACCTGTTACTTTTCCAAATCCAAATCGATCAAGCATTTTCTGGAAAAGTTTTCTTCCCAACTTATCAGAAACACTTGTCATGCAAGTGTTAACAGAAAATTCTAGGCAATTAGTCATATTAACTTCACCGTAATATGTATTGAGTGCATTTCTAATTGTATACTCATCAATTTTCAGCGGCCCATCATCGTTATAGATATCAGTTGGAGTTACTTCACCCTGATCCAGTGCAATAGACATAGTCATTGCTTTTAGAACTGATCCCGGCTCGTAGATGGATTGAATGTTTCTATTTAGATATGAACCAACGCCGATGTTGTTTTCATATTTAAGCCAAATATCGGAGTTATCAGTAGGAAATATTTCTACCCTCTGGTTTTCACCAACATACATATAGAATCTGGTCACATCTTTCAGGTCATACATCTCCTCAAGAATGCTGAGCTTATTTTGCCTCTCCTCTGATATGCTTTCGCGTCCTTGCTCGGTAAATACATCTCCAATGTAAGCCTTTAGTATGAACGCATTTGTTTCGGGATGAATTATTTCCACAACGATTTCTTTTTGTTTTCTCTCATCCAAATACACAGGCTCTCTTCTGTAAACATTGCCATACACATTACTGTCAAAAAGTGGAGCATTCGCCATCGTTAATATTCTGCCGGTAAATGGATCCATAATTATTGCTTGTCCGCTTTCCGCTCCGTATTTTTCAACTCCATTGCGTAATGCCTCTTCCACAAATTTTTGAATTGTTCTGTCTATTGTCAAAATTATCGTGTCACCATCCTCCGGATCCACTATCGTCTGTTGTGAAGTAAGAATCTGCCCGCCTGACGGATCGCTCATTGCACTTATCAAACCTTCTTGCCCTCTAAGTTGTGGATTGAAAGTCCTCTCGATTCCGTACTGTGCTTCTTGATTAATATTCAGAAAACCAACTACATGAGATGCGATACTTCCATCAGGATACATACGCCAGTGTTCAGGTATCAAAGCAATCGACCTTAGCGGATCTAATATCTGCTGAGCTGCTTCATAACTTGAAGCATTTTTCTTTCTCTCCCTGGTTGCTTTTATGGAGTTGAGTTTAGTTTCTTTTATTGCAGATGAAACTTCTGGTGAAAGCCTGCGCATGATTGCCACATATCGGAGAGGCCTGCTTCTAAGTGAACGCTTAAGTCGTTCCGTATCCATTTGAACAGCATTAGATAGGAGTTTGGCAATTTTTGATGCTTTTAATTGAGGAACCTCTTCGGGGTTGGCGTATATTAGTTTTTGATCTCTGATAACTTCGATGCCTGGTATTCCTATTTCTTCTATTGCTTGCATCTGAATTTTGGTTGCCCCATAAACAAGAGGAACATAAGTTACTCTTTTTTCTTCAATCCTTCTTTCCGTATCTCGTGAAAATCTTCTTCTAATCTCTGTAATATCAGGAAGATCCTCGGCAGATCCGCCTGCAATTCGAAGTCTGTTTGGTTCCAGAAGTGCTCCTGTAAAAGATGTTTTGATTCTAGATAGGGGATCGAATACTGCAGAATAGTAGTCAACCAGTGCACGCGGACAATCATTGCTTGCCTCTAAACAAACTATATGAATATTCTCTGTGATCAAGACGTCAGATAACGTCTCTGCTACATGTGTTGGATTGTCCGTAATCAGCGGATCCACATAAACCATATTGAGAGTTGTATTCGTTGCAAGTATGCTTGTTTCTCCTGTCTTACTGCTTCGCGAAAGTATCTCACCCCTTTTTGCAGGAAGAACAACACCTCCAAAATGTTGGGATTGTGCCACCTCGCGATATTCTCTGCCTCTGATTATCTGAAGCTCGGCAAGTCTTGCTACTATAATAAGGACACATATAAATAGGAATATATGAATAGCAAGCATTCTCTGTGATAAGGAACGTTTTCGCTGGGTTTCTGAAGGATGACTGTAATGGGGGGACACATAAAGGATAATATCACAAATATGTAGCCGATTTGTTTGGCGATTGGTAGACAGAAGGAAATTTTCAATTCTCAATTTAAAATTTTCATTCAAATTCCAATGCAACAATATTCAATACTTCAATGAATGTGTGTTTAGCAATTGATCCTTGGATCTTGAATGAAAATTGAAAATTCCAAATTGAAAATTCAACATCTCACAAGTTAATAGATATATTCTAAGCTATTCCTAAAACAGGCATTATATGCTACAATACCCCGATGGACTGGAAATCTATGGACGGCTCTGACTTACTGGACAAGCTTCAGCAATATAGTGTTGAGGAGGGGATTGCAGACCTTCACTTTTCACCCGAAAAAACATTTGTCAGGCTGGAAGTTCGTTTGCACGGAGTTTTGAATAAGCTTGATGAGTTGGAAATGAAAAATTACATAGAGCTGGTCAGGCGCGTAAAATTCGCGTCCAAACTTAAACTTAACATTACGAATATCCCGCAGGACGGCCAGTACACATTCGAAGCTCCTGGTAGAACTGTTAACATTCGTGTAGCAACCATTCCCTCCAGGTTCGGAGAAACACTTACACTTCGTCTTCTTGATCCGAATAAAGGTATTGTTCCTCTCGAAAAGCTAGGTTTTCCAAAAGAAATACACGAAAGTTTGGATTCTCTTGTAAAACTGCCAAATGGATTGATACTTGTCACAGGGCCTACAGGATCAGGTAAAACCACTACTCTTTACGCTCTTCTTAAATGCATGGCAGGAAAGGAAAGAAATATTATTACACTCGAAAATCCGATTGAGTATGAATTGCCGGGAATCGTTCAAAGCCAAATAGATCATGAACACGACTACACATTCGCAAATGGACTTAGGTCGATACTACGTCATGACCCCGATGTGATACTTGTAGGTGAGATACGAGATCTGGAAACTGCCCAAACTGCTATTGATTCCGCACTTACTGGTCACTTGGTTTTATCCACTCTGCACACAAACTCAGCAATCGAAGCAATTCCAAGACTTCTTTCAATGGGAGTTAGCCCCTACACATTCGCTCCATCTCTCAGGGCAATACTGGCTCAAAGGCTTGTAAGGACTCTAACTGATGAATGCAAAAAAGATGGAGCCGATTGCGATCCAATGTCCCATGAAACATATGGCGGTCAAATGGCCTTGCCTGAATTGCTGATAATTACTCCTGAGTTGAGGGAGTTGATTCTATTGAACGAAACTGCTTCTACTATAAAGGAACAGGCTCAAAAGGAAGGATACATGACAATGAGCCAATGGGGCGAGAAGCTTGTAAATGACAAGGTTACGTCTATGTCGGAGGTTATGAGGGTTAGTATATAACAGCGCAGTAGCGCAGTAACGCAGTAGTGTTGCCTGATTTGTATAATATTATTAGTAGTTTGTACTGCGCTACTTCCTACTGCGCTAATACTTGCAACTACACTGACTATTACAATATGATACTTCTCCTTTATGGTCAGACATCGCCACCGCCGGGGATTCTACCCGCTGGCTCAGACTTCTACACTGCCTTCTGTAATGAAGAGAGTTGTTCTACTAATTGTATTAGGAATTTTGTTTATCTGGATTGGAACAAAAATACTTTCATCTTTCGGAGTTGGGAATACGGTAAAACAAAACCCTGTAAGATTATCTGTCGAGGGGCAGGGAGTTGTTAATGTATCAATTGAAGATGAAAATCCAAAAAGAGCAGAGGACCAATTAAAACTTTATCCCCGCGATCGAGTGCAAACAGGTGGTAGATCCTATGCTGTACTGTCGTTTTTCGATGGCACTATCGTACGTATGGATGAGCAGTCTGAACTCTATATACATAAAAGCGCATATGGAGAAAAATCATCTGAATTCTCATTGGAATTGCTCAATGGTTCTTTGTGGGTAGCCTCTCCAACACTTGAATCTTTCACAGGCAGTATTTTAAGAGAAATTACCACATCTAATATTAAAATAAAGATACCATCAGGAACAGAAGCTATTATTAGTCCAATCTCACTTGCAGTATTTTCTTCGGATGATTTGGGACTTCTTGTATGGCTTACAGGTAAAAAAGAAAATATCACAATAGGAGAGGGGCAAAAAATAGTAGTGCCAGACAAAGAAGCTATATCTGGAAACGCATACAAATACAGATCGCCACTCGATCCTATGGTTGTTCAGTCTCCATTTTTGGAGCAAAGCAGAACAGAATATTCAATCATCAGTAAAAAACCGGATGAAGGAGAGAAAGTGGCTGAACCCGAAATTAAGGAACCATTGGAAGTATCCCAGCCTCAAGATGGCATAACTGTATCTACAAGTACAATCAAGGTTTCTGGATCCATTGGGCATAACGTATCGAGTGTTAGAATTAATGGATATAATTTGGTGCTAGAAGAGGGAGAAAGAACATTTACGCAAGATCTCTCACTTCCGGATGAAGACCAGGTAAGCATTCTAATTGAGGCTCTGGATTCAAACGGAGTAGTGTTAGCTGAAAAAAGGCGCTCAGTCCGCAGAGACAGAGAGCCGCCAGTGCCGCCAGTACTCACTTCTCCTGCAAAGGCAGGTGATACATATTTAACCTCCAGAGAAGATATAGAAATTGTTGGCAAAGTTGCAAAGGACATCGTCGGTATCGAAGTAAATGACTACAGGCTTCAGCTTTTTGAGCAAGGCGATGACTCATGGAGCTACTTGGCAAGTACCAAGCTTGGCAATTTTGAGTTTGGTGAAAATATATTCACCATTACCGCAATCAATAAAGGAGGATACAAATCGGAACCCGCAGTACTCAAAATTATTTTAGGAGAAGGTGAAGAGGGAGTAATTGAATCAGCTGATGATGAGCCAACAAACGAACCAGCCGAAGGTCCCGCGGAGCCCGAAGGGCGTAGTGGGGAACCAGAGTCCATCATAGACTACATTCCTCTGGCACCTGGTACCCTGCATGTGACAGGGCCAACACCTGGTGCATTTCATAATGCTACCGGAAGCTCGTTCCTTTTGGAGGGAACAACTGTTTCCCAAACCGAAAGTGTATATGTGAATGACTATAAACTTAGATTATATGAATCCGGAAAGGACTTCTGGAATTATATAGCTGATACAAAAATGGGAACGCTTCATAGAGGAACGAACATTTTCAGAATTACATCCCGCAACAAAGATGGGAGAATACTGGATGAGATTGAGTACACTGTTAAATACGATCCAAGGACCAACTAACCACAATTCTAGTTGTTAGTTGTTAGTTGACAGCGAAGCGTGTTGTTAGTTGATAATGGTGCCTCCACATCCACTCTCTTACCCAAAGGAGAATCGAATGAGAGCCTGAGGGCGTGAAGACATAATCCCTTGATACCAAGCTGAGCTGAAACCTTCTTGCTCTCCTGAGTACCATACGAAGGATCTCCGAGTATCGGATGCCCTATGGACCTCAGATGAACTCTGATTTGGTGTGTCCTTCCCGTATGCAAATCGCACTCGAGTAGAGCTGAATTTTCACGGACTTCAAGAGTTTTATAAGTTGTCTTCGCTTCACGACTTGATCTGGTTTTAAAAATGGACATCAAAGTTCTGTTTACCAAATTTCTTCCAATCGGAGCATCAATAGTTGCAGATGCAGGCGAGGGAATTCCCGAAACCAAAGCCAGATAAGTTTTTTTAACAGTTCTGTCTGCAAATTGCTTTTGGAGAAATGTAAGAGATTCCTCAGACTTCGCAACAAGAAGACAGCCCGTAGTTTCTTTGTCCAGACGATGAGCAAGCAATCCCTTAGATTTTATGATGAAAGCGACTCCATTAAGAATTGTGTTCTCATCTTTACCCATTGTAAGAGATGAATGAACCGCGATTCCGGAAGGCTTATTAATAACCAAGCATGAATCATCTTCATATAAAACATTGAGATTTAGATCAACCGGATCGATGTGTGCATTTGAATCCTTTCCCTCAGCTGCTTCGAAATTTATGTCATCACCCTCTTTAATCACAAACGCAGGCTTTTTCACAACCTTGCCATTCACAGTTACTTTTCCGCTCTTTATAAGCTTCTGAGCCTTTGAACGACTTAGAACTATCTCTTTTTCCGCCAATGCTGCATCAAGTCTTTTTCCCATCCCGCCTATTGTGCCAAGAGCTACAAAAATGTGCTATCCTTTCGTCAATGAAATCCGATGATCTGCTAACAAGGGCTGTTGAGAAAGTAATTCCAGAGGACTTGGCTAAAAGTAAGCTTAAATCCGGCAAACCGATAAGGATTTACCTTGGAATCGATCCAACAGGGAGCAAATTGCACATCGGACACACTGTCCCTCTTAGAAAACTTCAGGCCTTCGCGGAAGCAGGTCATGATGTGATTTTTCTTGTTGGAAGCTTTACCGCGATGATAGGGGATCCTTCTGGCAGAGATGAAATGCGTAATGCTCTAACAAAGAAAGAAGTTGAAGAAAACTTCAAAACATACAAGGAACAAGCGAGCAAAGTTCTGGATTTTAAAAAAATTAAAGTTACATACAATCATGAATGGTTAGAAAAGTTAACTCCTCAGGATTTGCTAAAAGTTGCCAGCTTCTTTACAAAACAACAACTTGAACAACGTGATATGTTCGTAAAAAGGGAAGAAGAGGGAAAGCCTGTCTATGTTAATGAGCTGATGTACCCACTTCTTCAGGGATATGACTCCGCACATATGGATGTTGATGCAGAACTAGGTGCAACTGATCAGGAATTTAATATGCTTGCAGGCAGAACGCTAAATAAAGCACTAGGAAAACGTGAGAAGTTTGTTTTGACTGTCAAGATCTTGCTGGGAACTGATGGAAGAAAGATGAGCAAGACATATGACAACTGTATTTTCATTGATGACGAGCCCAATGACATGTTTGGCAAGGTAATGTCGGTCAACGACGACCTGATGAGGGATTATTTTGAATGTTGTACGGATGTTCCGATGGATGAAGTGAAAAAGATTATTAAAGGAGATCAACGCTCTGCCAAGGTCAGACTAGCAAAAGAGATTGTCACACTTTACCACGGCGAGAAAGCAGCTGACTCGGCTTCGGAAGCTTTTGATAAAGTATTCAAGGATAAAGAGGTTCCGGACGACATGGTTGAGGTTAAAGTTAAAAAGGGGACCAAGGTTATTGATGTAATAGTCGAGAATAAGCTCGTATCCTCAAAATCCGAGGCCAGAAGGGTAATTGAACAGGGTGGAGTAAAGTTGAATGATAAAGCTGTGGACTCAATTGATACCGAGGTAGGGGAGGGCGTACTTAAGGTTGGGAAGAGGAAGTTTTTGAAAGTAATTATTTAAGTAGTACCCTTTTATCATCCGTAAAAATCACAAACGTATATTTACATGGGCAAAGAAGATTATCTGGATCTTCGTAATCTACGATGCTTGATAGGAGTAAAAGATATCCATCATTACTCCTAAGACCTACTAACTGTCTGTCCTCTTTCTCCTCCTGCACCAAAATCTTTTCGTAACCCATATTTTTTAGCTTTTCACCCCCAAGCATGAACTGCCAAAAATCATCATCGGCATAATCTGTCTCTTCACTAAGTAGATCCGAATCCAAATCTTTATCATGTATTCCCTGTATCTCACGCCCTTTAATTGTTACCTCTCGCCCCTCCCAAACAAAAGTTCTTGTAGAATCATACGCTTTATCCCACTGGGCAAGTGGATACAGAGCCAAAGCCATGGTCTGATTCAACTCATCATTATCGACTGTATGTACATTGTATGTACAATTTCCAAGCAATAATGACGCGAAAATCACTAAAAAATACCTTTTCATGATGTATTTATATCACAAAAGCAGAAGCGACGGTACACTCGCAGCTATAATTACCATTGCAAGCGAGGTCAGTAACGCTAGGCCTAAGCTTTTAGTTTCTGATGACATGTTTCATATATAAAGACGAAGAAATAAGCATTTTGTTACCGAAATCGGCTACCTTATTTGTTCAACATTCTAAAGTACCTAGATTTAAGCCCTGCATGCGGTTTTTGAGGTAACAGTACAACCAAGCGCTTGCAGAGTAGTACGAAAAGAAGCGGTAGGGGAGTGGTTGAAACGACGCGGAATGTAAACGTGAATATCCCCCTTCCTGGGATAACCTTTCAACCACTCCACCAGATGATTAATGTTTATTTCTTTTTCTTGTGACCAGTCAACGGTTACTCGAGGTGGGTTATTTTTGCCTTTATTAGTGTTGATTACTGCCACAAACACAGTGTACATTCGATCACCTCACCTTTCAAGCGATTGATATTGCACAAAAAGATAATTACTTTTTAACAATCGACACGTCCGCCAAAGCGGACTCTCAACAATCAACCATCAACATTATGTTGATAGCTGACTGTCGATTGTTGATTGTCGAATGTTAAACCAATCCTGCTCCGTAGAAACAAAGCACGCCAAGAACAACTCCAATAATAGCATGGACGGGGAGTGCTCCTTTATTGTTAAGCACCTTCATTTGCATAGGCTTAATAGATTTTGGAGACCATGCGATCACCAATCCCTTTACAAACATTGCCCAAGCAAGGAGCGTAAATAGTCCAGAGGCATCAGTGCCTATCTCGATTCCTTCTTTAAGAACCAAAATAGAAACGACTACATAAATTCCACCCCAGGTGCGAAGCGAAGTGTCGTCTTCAATTACCTTCTTTAAAAATGCTACGGTCTTGTCCGGAGACACAAGCATTGGAAGACAGACGAGAAACATAAGCGTGCCGATGATGTAAGCGAAAGTTGTAAGTTCCATAATGGGAATAATTATACGATAAAATGGTTAATAGAATTGCTTGCTGAATGCAATATATGTAGTATTTCTATCGCTTTCCCCCCTTCAATTATGTCCTGGTTCTACATAATTCCGGCAGTAATTCTTATCCTCTCATTCATCAGACAGATCAACCAATACGAAAGAGGAGTTATACTTTTGATGGGCAAGTTCCAAGGCACATGGAATCCCGGTTGGAAAATCGTAGTTCCGGTATTTCAAAAGCTGATTAAAGTGGATATCAGAGTGAAAGCGGTTGATGTACCGGATCAAGAAGCAATTACGCGTGACAATATCCCCATAAGGATTAATGCTGTTATCTATTACAAGGTTCTGGATGCAAAAAAAGCAGTGCTGGAAGTTGAAAACTTCTTTCATGCAGTTAGCCAGTTGGCTCAGACT
>CEPV01043923.1_pt1 | contig 17295 bp, 20 predicted proteins | sample 530451 | NCBI WGS metagenome assembly CEPV01 (sample SAMEA2620097, study PRJEB7988) | marine metagenome | isolation source: saline water (ENVO:00002010), including | reverse complement strand
AGCACTACTCATACCACCAATCTAAGATTGGTGGTATTCCGTTGTATTAAATGCTAAATGCAAAAGAATTTGAAAAAATAAGGGAAGACTTAGCTGCTTTTGAAGCTAAAAGAGAGTCTGTAATACAAAAATCCAGGGAGATCATTAACTTATCTAAAAGAATAATTTATGCCTTGCATAGAAATGATGTAAAGACTGCTTCTTCTCTTGTAAAGGATATTGAAAAGGGGAAAAAAACCCTTACAAATGTAAGAATGGATACAAACATAAATATTGTTGCCTTGCAGGAATATGCTGAAGCCCTATGCTATTATCACTTTGTCAAAAACAAAAAAATACCAACTGCAACATCATTAAAAATTGGCAATGAAAGCTATTTGCTTGGTTTATGTGATTTAACCGGGGAACTAGTAAGAAAAGCAGTAAATGACGTTATAAATAAAAATTTTAAAGCCGCCTTTGAAATCAAAAATCTTGTTGAGGAGATATATGGTGAATTTCTAAAATTTAATCTAAGAAACTCTGAATTAAGAAAGAAATCAGACCAGATAAAATGGAATTTGAAGAAACTAGAAGATGTTGTTTTTGAACTAAAGCTGAAAGGTAAATTAAAATGAGGACGCATACTTGTGGAGAATTAACAAAAAAAGATATAAAAAAAACTGTTTCTTTATCGGGTTGGGTTCAAAGCAGTAGAGATCATGGGGGCATTATTTTCATTGACTTAAGGGACAGGTATGGCCTTACCCAGATAGTTTTTGACCCAAAACACAACAAAAAAAATCATGCAGAAGCTGAAAAACTAAGAAGGGAAGATGTTATTGCAGTAAAAGGCAAAGTAAGGCATAGAGGCAAAGGTCTTGAAAACCCCAATCTTAAAACAGGAGAAATAGAAATCCTTGTTGATGAATTAGAAGTATTAAGTAAAGCAGATACACCTCCCATTGAGGTAGAAAATAGAATTGATGCAAATGAAGACATAAGGTTAAAATATAGGTTTTTAGATTTAAGAAGGCCAAAGATGCAGAAACATTTGCTAGTTAGGCATCAGGCTGCTCAGGCTGCTCGTGCTTATTTGGATAAAAATAATTTTCTTGAGATTGAAACACCGATGCTTGTTAAGGCAACTCCAGAAGGCGCTAGAGATTATATTGTCCCATCACGTACAAATCCCGGCAAATGGTTTGCATTGCCTCAAAGCCCCCAATTATACAAGCAAATTTTAATGGTTTCTGGTTTTGACCGTTATTACCAGCTAGCCAGATGCTTGAGGGATGAGGATTTAAGGCAAGATAGGCAGCCAGAACATACTCAGATTGATCTAGAGATGAGTTTTGTTGAGCAGGAAGATGTCTTAAACATGGTTGAAGGGCTTTATAAGCACATGATGAAATCTGTTCTTGAAATTGATATTAAAGAAAAGTTTCCCAGAATGTCTTATGCAGAAGCAATAGATAGGTTTGGAACAGACAAGCCAGATTTAAGATTTAAGCTTGAATTAATTGACGTAACAGATATTGTAAAAGATTCTGATTTTGAAGTCTTTAAGAAAACTGAACAGGTTAAATGCCTTGCTCCTGAAAAAGATTTTTCCAGAAAAGAACTTGACGAATATATAAATTTCTGCCAGCAGAATGGTGCAAAGGGAATGGCATGGATGCGTGTTACAAAAAAAGGCCTTGAAAGCAATATTGTAAAATTCTTTAATCCTTCTATTCAAAAAAAATTATTGCAAAAAACAAAAGCAAAGAAAGGTGTCTTAATGTTTATTGCCGATAAGCCAGAAGCTGTTGCTGAAATATTAGGCAAATTAAGATTAAAATTAAGTGAAGATTTGAAATTGACCAATAAAAAAGATTTCGAGTTCTGCTGGGTTTTGGATTTTCCTTTATTTGAATGGGATGATGAAAACAGTAAATGGATGCCTTGCCACCACATCTTCACAGCTCCGAATAAAGAACACTTGAAGTTTTTGGAGAAAAACCCGGAAAAAGTTCATGCAAACTTATATGATTTAGTCTTAAATGGTGTTGAATTAGGCTCTGGCTCAATAAGGGAAACTAATCCTGAAATTCAAAAGAAACTTTTTAAGATGATTGGCTTAAGTGATAAGGAAGCCCAAAGAAAATTTGGTTTCTTAATGGATGCTTTCAAATACGGAACTCCGCCGCATGGAGGTATTGGACTTGGCTTTGATAGAATAGTGGCCTTAATGTGCAACCATCATGACATTAGGGAAGTCATAGCCTTCCCAAAAAACAAAAACGCAGAATGCCCAATGGATGGAAGCCCTTCAGATGTACCAGACAACCAACTCAAAGAACTTCATGTTAAAAGTGATTTGGTTAAGAAGCAGTAATTTAGTTCTTTCTTTTTGAAAAAGTTCGTATAACTCACCTTTCACTCACAAATAGTTCGCAAAAAGTGTGTTACATGTTCGTGAGTGTCGCTTCTACATTATTATTTTACGTGTGTGCAGAATGTAATAACACAGCCAATGAATTAGTTAGGACTATTTTAATAAAAAAAGTAAATAATACACCCCATCTTTATATAGAAAATTTTATTTTTAACAATCTAGAAATAAATAATCATCTGGTTTTTTAGTAGTTTTTATAAAGTTTCAATACTAAAGGCTCTATAGAATGGATTTCAAATGGAAGATTATATTTATTATATCTGTATTAATTATTTTATTTACCTTATCGGTCCCTTTTAATAGATGTGAAATCACTACAGAATACTATGGAATAGATTACCAGATAGGTAAACATAATGAGACTTTACCCTTATTTGTTGTATTGATGGAAAATTCAACACTATTCCCATGTAAAATAAATAGTGTTAGTATAAGCTAATGTAAAATAAAAAAGCACTAGTTTACTTGCTCTTTATTCTTCACACACGTCGATTTATCTCTCTCGCTTAATGTATGTACATTAAACGTAAACTTCGCGGATCTTTTCATTTCTAAAAAGACAAAACAATTCTAAAATAATATAAGAACTAAATCCGAATTTCCATCAAAGAAAATTCGGGCGACACTCACAACTAAATCCTCACGAATTCGGACATCAAAATCCTCATTCGTTGCGGCTTAGCTCATGTAACACATCTTAAATGATTCACTCACTCAGCCATCAAAGGCTTCGTTCGCTCAACTAACTTTTTTCTCCGAAAAAAGTCTCGTCAGTCGGGTTGCCATACTGACGAGCCTATCGGTCATTTAAGAAAGTCCGTTACACGAACTTTACTGTTTGTCCTTAAATTTATATACTAACTAATAATTCCCTATTCCCATGCAAATAAACCTAATAACATCAAACTTAAGCAAAGTAAAAGAATTCAAAGCAATACTGGGAGATAAAGTTCAAATTAACCACCTCAATATTGAATATAAAGAACTAAGAAGCAATAACCCTGAAGAGATAGCAAAAGAATCAGCTAAAAGGCTTGCAGATGAATTAAACAAGACAGTAGTAGTTGAAGACTCTGGTTTGTTCATAAAAGCATTAAATGATTTTCCAGGAACCTGCTCAGCATATATCCATAAAAGAATAGGATTAAAAGGAATTTTAAAGCTGATGGAAAACATTGAAGATAGAACTTGCTTTTACAAATCAGCAGTTGCTTACTGCGAACCAAATAAACAACCAATTTCTTTCCTAGGTGAAGAAAAGGGAACTATAGCATTAGAAGAAAAAGGAGCCCATGGCTTTGGTCATGATACTATTTTTATTCCAGAAAGCAGCAATAAAACCTATGGAGAAATAGAAAAATGCGAAACTATTAAAAGATTCAGAAAAATCGCGATTGAGAAACTGAAAGACTGCCTGGAGGAACAATAATGATAAAGAAAATAAAAGAGTTGATGGAAACAAAAGAAGAGATAAATGTAATAAAAAACAATCTAAGCTATACCTCAACTGCTGTGTCAGAATTAAAAGAAGAAATAAGCTCCTTAAAAGAGCACCTAAACAACAATTTAGAAGAAGTCAGCCATAAATCCACTGAAATCCTCAAAAACTTCCAGGAAAACATGGATAAAATAAAGGATGTGAATCATAATTTCGAAAAAGAATTCTTTCAATTCAAACTATTAAAATCGCAGATGCAAAAGAAAGTGATGGAAAAGTTTGAGGAAGAGCTTGACAAAGAGCTTAAGATACAAAGTGAAAAATTAGAAAGTGATGCAGAAATTTACAATGAATTAAGAGAAAATATTGAAGAGATAACAACAAAAGTAAACAACTTAGGAGAAGAAATAAACAAATTCATAGAAATAAGCCAGACTATAAAGAAAGAAGACTTTGAGATGACAAGGTTTGCAAACAAATTAAGGGAAATGGACAGGGAAAAATTAGACTTAATGAGAAAGCTTGATACTATGGAAAGATTAGTTTCAAAAATGAGAAGGAATGAACATATCATAAGATGAATCTAAGAAAAGCTACTGTAAACGATGCAAATGGAATTTCTAAAGTTTTAATAGAAAGCTATAATATAAAAGATTTAGAAGAAGGACAACAAATTTTCGAAGAAGAAAGAGCCAAATCACACCATTATATTGTTGCTGAAAAAGATGAAAAAATTATTGGAATTGTAACATGGCTTATGCACGGCTTGCCAAAACACCAATTAGCAGAACTTGACAGGATTGCAGTCCTTCCAGAATACCAAGGCAAAGGGGTTGCAAAACAATTATTCAATGTCTTAGTAGAACATGCAAACGAATTCTTCAAAAAACATAACTCAAAATTAAGAAAACTGTACCTATTAACACATGCTGATAATGAAAGGGCCCATAAATTCTATGAAAAAATGGGATTTAAGCATGAAACAACTTTAAAACAGCATTACTACAAAGACAAGGATGAATTTGTTTTTAGCATGTTTTTTGATTGAATTATTTTTTTATTATCGTGAAATGCACTAATTAGTTTAATTATTATCTGCATTTCACGAGATTAGAAATGTGTTCAAATTTCATCTAATCAACGCATTTCTCTATATGTTTTGTTAAAAAGTTTATTCATTGAATTGTTATAAAATTCTAGGCAGTTTTGATAAAACCCATTTACTTTTGTTAAAAGAGCTGATGCATGTCTTTCTTGTGTCAAATCAGTTTCTAAAACAACTTCCAAAGCCGCATCATAATCATTTTTTTGCCGGAGGGCCTGCGGCGCTTTCATCAAGTACACTAAGGAAACACCCGCCATCCTTGAAGTTGCCCCCGCCAACAGCATCAGACCTAAAATAGGAACCGCTGACAAACCAAGGACGCGCCTTGTATCCATCTTCACCAATTCTGATAACAAAACTCATGCCTGCTCCTCTTGAAAAACATCCTTTTTCTTCAGCCTTTGGAATATATTTTTCTTTTAAAAACTTAGAAGCCTCTTCATAATCCTTTTCAGATGCCTTATTTTTTCCAACAGCCAGTTCCAGCCATCCATCATGTGTCGGGATTTCATCCTGTGTCAACCAATCATTTATCCTAAATCCACCTGCTTCTTTTAAGTCAGATAAGTTATATCCTCTCTCGTTTAATTGTTTCCTTATACCTTCATATTTGTCAGCTCGTATTGCATAATCTCCTTTAGCCCCTTCTATATCTGATTTACCTATAATTATAAATTCTGTTCCTTCTGACTGCTTGTATGTATCTTTATCTATTGGAATATATCTGTCTACATATGTTTCATCTATGCCAAATGTGTCTTCATTTATAGACGAATTAACTATTTTGCTTAAATCAAAATCATGATCGATTCTAAAGCAACATCTGTTATCTTGATTTACTCCGCCACTTAGATTTATTGTCTTTGAATTAAGCACAGTATCTTTCCATAAGTCTTTTCTATCTTCTAAAACAGGAGTTTTTACTCTGGTAATTAAGTTCTCCACCATAGAATAAGCTGCATTACCTAGTTCTCTTAACCCTTTTTGAACAGTGGCGTACTCTAATAATTTTAATACCATTTTAAAACTAAGAAAACATATTAATTTATAAATTTTTTTGATTTTGCCACTTTAGGATAGTATTGACACATTTGAATTTTTGGAAAATGATATCACTTTGTAAAATCTCCTATTTTTAATTGTCCTTTTTAGTTCTTTAGGGCAGTAAATATCATATTCAAAAACATATTTACCTTCTTGCTCAGGAATGTATCTTTTTGTCTGTTCTTGAGATACATGTCCTGCGGAACTACCCTTATACTTTTAATGTGAATGACCTCTAAAAGAAGGAAAAGTTTAAGTTGATAGTTCTGCGTGAGAAACTCCTATTTAGTTAGATTTATTTTAGGAGTATATCCTTTTTTATCGTTTTTTTATTGAAATTATTATTTTGATTGGCTTTATCTTTTTTATCAATAAAATAGGTTTATATAGTTCTAATCCATTTCATTTACCATGTCAGAAACAGCCTTATCAATTAAAAACCTGAAAAAAACATACAAAGGAAAAGTAGAAGCATTAAAGGGCATAGACCTAGAAGTAAAAAAAGGAGATTTCTTTGCATTGCTGGGGCCAAATGGCGCTGGAAAGACTACTGCTATCAATATTATAATCAGCCTAACAAACAAAACATCCGGCCAGGTGAAAGTCTTTAACTATGACATTGATAAAGAGTTAGGCAAAGCCAAAACATGCATAGGCGTTGTACCACAGGAATTCAACTTCAATATTTTTGAAAAGGTGTTTGATATTGTTGTGCATCAAGCCGGTTATTATGGAATAGGCAAAAAAACAGCATCTAAAAGAGCAGAAAAATATCTAAAACAGCTTGACTTATGGGAAAAAAGAAACGCCACTGCCCAAGCGCTATCCGGAGGCCTAAAAAGAAGGCTGATGATTGTAAGAGCTTTAATTCATGAACCAGAGCTTTTAATTCTTGATGAGCCTACTGCAGGTGTTGATATTGAAATAAGAAGGAGTATGTGGAAATTTATTTCTGACCTAAACACAAAAGGCAGAACAATAATCTTAACAACTCATTACCTGGAAGAAGCAGAAAACCTATGCAGAAACATAGCAATAATAGACAAAGGAAAAATAATAGAAAATACCTCAATGAAAAATCTTTTGAGCAGAATGGACAAAGACACCTTTATTTTTGATATTACAACTCCAATAAAAAAAGTTCCTCAACTAAAAGATCATAAAATAAACATTCTAGACCCAACAACTATAGAAATTGAAATTTTAAAAAAACAGAATCTTAACAGATTATTTGAGCATTTCAAAAAAAATAATATTGAAATATTGAACATGAGAAGAAAAACCGCAAGATTAGAAGAATTATTCATGGGGCTTGTAAACAAAAAATGAAAGCTAAAGAACAATACTGCGCATTTAGGACAATTGTGGACAAGGAAGTCATAAGAATCCTAAGGATATGGATGCAAACTTTGCTGCCATCAGCAATAACAATGACTCTCTACTTCTTAATATTTGGAAAATTCATAGGCTCCCAGGTAAGAGATATTAACGGATTTAGCTACATGGAATTCATTGTTCCGGGAATTATCATGCTATCAGTCATTACCAATTCATTTATGAACGTTGTTTCGTCTTTTTTCAGCACGAAATTCATGAGAAGTGTGGAGGAAATTTTAGTAAGTCCAACACCAAATTGGATTATCCTAATAGGATATGCTGCTGGAGGTATTTTCAGGGGATTATTAGTTGGCCTTATCGTATTGCTTGTTTCCCTATTTTTTACCCATATCAATATCTATAATTTTGGCATTATCATTATATTTATTCTGCTAACCTCAATAGTCTTCTCTCTAGGGGGACTTCTTAACGCCATCTTTGCAAAGAGGTTTGATGACATAAGCATCATTCCTACTTTTGTCTTAATGCCCTTAACATATCTTGGAGGAGTCTTCTATTCGATATCAGTTCTTCCAGCATTCTGGCAAGGAATCTCTTTATTAAATCCAATCCTATACATGGTAAATGGGTTTAGATACGGCTTTCTTGGAATTTCTGACATAAACATCTGGATAGGGTTTGGAATGCTGGTTATATTTGCTGCAATCTTGTTTTACATCAACTTGCACTTAATGAAAAAAGGCACTGGTTTAAAAACATAAATTTTTATAATTCTTAACAAAAATAAGTTACATGAAACAATTACTTACAAAAGAAAACTTTGAATGTGATAAATATTGCGGTGAATGCTGTAAAAAGCTTGCTATTAAACTCACCAAATCAGATATTTATAGTATAAAAAATTTAGGTTACAAAGAAGAAGATTTCATTGACAAAACCCTTTCCAAATTAGGAGTGTTATTCATAAAAAATGAAAATAGTTGTTTTTTTCTAAAAAAGCATTTAAGCGGAAAATTTTCATGCAAGATTTATGAAATAAGGCCAAAAACCTGTAAAGACTATCCTTTTTTCAACAAAAAAAGAATAAAAAGCTGTTTGCCTCGGGATTTATACCCAACTTTGCTCCAACCTAAAGTCAAATAAGCAATAAACTTTTAAAATAAGGCTTTATTCCAGATTCTAGCTTAAAATCTACTAAACATGGAGGTAAAGTACTATGGCAAGTTTCAAAATTAATATTGGAAATCCGAAAACAAAAAAATGCTACAAAACAGAAGTTAAGGAACAGCAGGCAGCCCCATTAATGGGCTTAAATATAGGGGAAAAAATAGAAGGAAGCAAATTAGGAATGGATGGCTATGAATTTCAGATAACAGGTGGAACAGATTACTCTGGTTTTCCGATGAGGCGTGGTATATTGGGAGAAAGAAAAAGAATTGTAATATACAAAAGTTCAGGATTTAAAGGTGGGTTAAAAGGCATGAAAAAAAGAAAGACTGTATGCGGCCATAAAATAAACGATAAAATATCGGCAATAAACCTTAAAGTTCTTAAAGAAGGATCAAAAAAACTTTCTGATTTATTTGGTGGAAAAGCAGAAGAGGCAAAGCAAGAAGAGAAAAAAGAAGTAAAGGAAGAGAAACCAAAAGAAGCAGTAAAGGAAGAAAAGCCAGAAGCAAAAGAACAAAAACCTGAAGAAAAAAAAGAGGCTAAACAAGAGCAAAAACCAGAACAAAGGAAAGAGGAACAAAAATAATATATGCCAAGAACAAAAAAAACTAGTGTAACAAAAGAAAAAATTATTCAGCCAGAGCTTAACATAGGGATGGTGGGGCATGTTGACCATGGAAAAACAACTTTATTAGAACGCTTGTCTGGAGTATGGACTGATACTCATTCTGAAGAAATAAAGCGTGGAATAACAATAAGGCTTGGCTACGCAGACACGGTTTTCTATAAAGAAGGAGATAGCTACACTACACAGCCAAAAAACAAATCAAAAGCTAAAGTACTGAGAAAAATAAGCTTTGTAGATGCTCCAGGGCATGAAAGCTTAATGGCTACTATGCTGTCAGGAGCCACAATCATGGATGGAGCCTTATTGCTCATAGCTGCAAGTGAAGAATGTCCACAGCCGCAAACAAGAGAACATCTTATGGCTCTTGAGATAATGGGAATAAAAAATATTATTATTGTGCAAAATAAAATTGACCTTGCTGATGAAAAAGCAGCGATAAAAAACTATGAACAAATAAAGAAATTTGTAAAAGGAACAAGCTATGAAAATGCTCCAATAATTCCTGTATCTGCACAGCATAATGTTGGTTTAAGTTCTTTGATAAAAGCAATTGAAGAGACTATTCCAACACCAAAAAGAGATCAAAGCAAAGACCCTTTAATGCTTGTTGCAAGAAGCTTTGACATCAATAAGCCAGGCATATTACCCAAAGACTTAATAGGCGGAGTTCTTGGAGGAACAATGGAACAAGGTGTATTAAAAAAAGGCCTGGAAATAGAAATAAGGCCCGGAAGAAGTGTAACAGAAAAAAACAAGGAAGTGTGGAAGCCAATAAAAACAAAAATTGTTGATTTGAAATACGGGGGTATGTCTGTTGATGAAATTTCTCCAGGAGGAACTGCAGGCATATTAACTTCATTAGACCCTTCAATTGTAAAATCGGATCAGCTTCTAGGTTCTGTAGTTGGTTTGCCTGGAAAATTACCCGATGTACTGCATGAGATTACTTTAACTCCCAATCTTCTTGAAAGAGTAGTTGGAACAAAACAAGAATTAAGTGTGGAACAAATAAAGATGAATGAGACTTTAATGTTAAATGTAAATTCAGCTGCTACTGTAGGGACTGTAACTGGTTTTAAGAAAAAAAATATTATCTGCAGGTTAAAAATACCTGTTTGTGCAGAAATAAATTCAAGGGTTACAATATCAAGAAAGATCGGTAATAGGTTTAGGCTTATTGGTTATGGTAAAATTGTTGATACTAAAACTTAATCATTTATTATTTTAAATAGAAAAAATAGATACATAAAAACAACAACTTCTATTACCATTAATTTTCCCTTTTATTTATTCTTAAAATCATCCATAGCATCATCTGCATAAACAAGGCCAAGCTCTTCCTCAAACTCTTCATCCCATAGCCCATCTACCTTTCTGAATCTTTCAGCATCTTTTTTGTTCATACTACCACCCCTAATAAATTACTGTACACCCTTTAAAATCACGCATTCCGGGAATAGTATATACCATTATTTTTATATATTTTATCCTTAAATTTTATAAAAACCTTAAACTTTATATAAAAAAGAAAACTTTATATATTAGATTTACCTTCCTTAAAGATAAACAAAGACTAAGGGGTGTATTTATAATAGTTTATAATTTATATTCTTATTTAAGTTTGTTTTAAGAATACTTAAAGGTGGTTTAAATCAGAAGAAAAGTTATTCAAATAGCTAACAGCACGCAACTTATTTCCCTACCCATAAAATGGTCTCGGAAGTTTAACATTAAGAAAGGTGATGAGCTGGAAGTTGAGGAGGATGGAAGTAAGCTTTTAATTAGCGCAGAAACTTCTCCAAGCACAAAAGAAATAAGTGTAGATGTAAGTGGATTAACTCCAAGGCTTGCTGATAGATTCATGGCAAGAGCTTACCAAAAAGGTTATGATAAAATCACAATAAAATACAACAAACCAGAACTAGCGATCGCGATTCAGGATAAGACTAAAGAGCTCCTGGGATTTGAGATAATGCAACAGACTAAAGATACGATTATAATTAATAGTATCTCCCAAAAACTTAACATTGATTTTAATTCTAGCTTAAGAAAATGCTTTTTGATAACATTAGACATGGCAGATACTTGTTTAGAAGCTTTTGCCAAAGGCGATAAAAAAACCTTAGAAAATCTCTACCATAGAGATTTTGATTTAAACAAATTCTGTTATTTTTGTCTAAGGTCCATAAACAAAGAATTTCATGGTGAATTTGGAACATATATTCTATATTACTTGATAGAGAATCTTGAAGATGTTGGTGATGAGTATAAGATATTAGCTCAACACCTAGCAAAGGTTAATGCTAAACAAAAGAAGAATTTGATTAAGATAATTTCCGATGTGAATGAATTAACAAAAATAGCATATGATTTTTTCTACAAGCCAGAAAAAGAAAAAGCAGTTAGATCCATCACATTACATGGAGAAGTAAGAAAAAATATCAATAGTATGCTTTCAACAAAAGATATCAATGAAACTGCAGCATTAAACGCCTTGGATGTGATAGCAAGAATTATGTATCATTATCCTACGATGAGATTGGATACATTAAAAGAGTTAAAAGGAAAATAATACATAGGATAATACTGAATTTAAGCTTTTAATAAAATCGAGCCAAAGGGAGATCGTCTTCCACTTCCATGCTGTTCTACTGCTTTTTGTATTTGATCCGGGTCTGTAATATCAACAACACGTATCTGCTCGACAGAAGATTTTGGGTTTAAAAAATATCTCAATGCTAAATCTTCAGCTAAATGATCTGTCCTATTATCGCCGCCCAAACGGCAGATTTTTCCTTCCAAAACATCTGTGGCAGTTAGTTCAGCTAAACGTTGATTTTCAGTGTACCCTAAACGGTGTAATTGGCCTTGAAGTGCTAAATACATATCGCCATCATTTTCTGTAACATTAGGATCAACAACCCATATCCCCCCCCGAGTAACTTTACCAAATATCACTCTTTTTTGACCAAAGTAATGTGCAATAACTAATGTATGTGCGTCAGATTTGTCTTGAGGTATTTCACTTACATACTGCCTATCCCCACCATTTGTTATTATTTCTGCATGATCAATATATTTTGGTCCAATAGTAGATAATACTGGGATTTTATCCTTTAACATACCACCAGTAATGTAATCTAAAGCACCTGGTTCAACATAAAGTCCAGTCTCACCTACTAAATCTGCAATTGTGTGTGCTTGGGTTGCTAATGCTCTTCCTGCAGATTCCCTAAAAACCGCATCAGATACTCCTAATGCCTCGGACATACCCCTAGTTACTTGATGAACTTTGCCCCCACCAGTAGTAAGAATTAAAGGGTAGCCTCCTTTGTGTAATTTCCTAAATTGCTTAATTCTAGCTGCAATAATTTCCTCGAAATTCGGTGCACGAAAAGTGCTTCCCCCAAATTTAAAAAAAGCTACTTGAAGATCTAAAGGATTAGTCTCTTTTAATCTATAATCTAAAACCCATTTTTCAACTGCGGGGCCATATCCACCTGAATTTCCACCTGATTCTGCTGGCATTTTATTATTTCTCCCCAAATATCTCTAAATCAATTTAACACACTTACCTTCCATCACCCTTTTTTTAAGAAACGTTAAAACCTTAATAAAAAACATTGAAAACTAACACAAACAAGAAATTCACACAATACATTCCAATTTGATTATTTTCTTTTTTCCACATAATGTCCCATTTCCAACGTCAATAATAGTATATAGTAGTTAAAATCCATATTTAAAACTATCGCTTTTATATAACCCATATAAAAAAACAGGTTTTTGTCTTAGTTTTAGTGTTTAAAAATTAAAATAGTAGTTTAATTTAAAAAACCAAAAAAATTTATAAACTAACAAAGAAAAGATATATTTCATGAAAAAAATATTCAAAAAAGCATTTATATTCAGAACACTTTATCTTGTGGTTTTTGTTGTAGTTGTAATTTTACTGGTTTTCATGATAAAAAACCAATGGGATGTGAATGCTGCATTTAATGATATGTTAAGTTTATTGCGTTTATCTAAATCGCAATAAACTCATCATGAAACTCATACATCTGCTCAGAGTCAAAGTTCCACAACTCTTTCCATTTTGATTCTGCTGACAAAAAATCAATCTCATTGCATTCATGAGCTATTGCGCTCTTTATCTGCTCTGCTATCAGCAATTTTCCCAAATTCTTTATCTCAACATTTCTGCCAGAGCCCAAAACATAATAGCATTTATTGTAAAATACACCTAAACCGACTGCCTCTGTTTTATTAGCAATTTTAATGCTGATTATATCCAATATATTCATTTTTTCTGCTGTTTCAACTATCTTTCTCATGCTTAAAACAAAATCTTTGTCATTATAATCAGAATCTTTGCCAAATCTTAATTTATTCAAATCAACAAGCCTCTCAAAATCTTTTATATTGTTATTTATAATCTTAAAACCTCTTTCCTTTAATTTTCTTAAGTCATACTTTAGATTTTTCCTATGCTTTTTATTAAAGGACATAAGATAGTTATCAAAACTATTTCCATATTTTTTCAAATCCAGGAAATACCCTTTTTCCCCCTTAATAAAATCATAATATTCTGCTTCATTAGAATCAATATAATAAATGGAAGTCCCTTCAGGACTGTTCTCAAGAAAATATTTTATATTTTTTTTATCTTTCAGAAAAAACTTGTTCTGCTCTGGAAACATATCCCCAAAATAAGCATAAGTATCATTTTCTTTATCATAAACTAAAGGCAGTATCCCAACTTGTTTTTTACCCTCCAGACCAAGAATAAAGTTAAACCTGAAATGATTATTATGGAAGCAATATCGGAAATCCCACAAGTCCCATAAAACTTCTTTTGTAGAAAAAATTTCCCAGAGTTTCCTGCACTCTGCCCCATCCTTAATTGTCTTAAATGTTAACATCTACCTTCTTACGACCGAAAATGTATATGTCTTATAAATTTTTTCTGGCTTAAACTTCCTTTTGAAAGTAAGCAGGACCTTATCAGAGCCTCCAAAATCAACATAGTCAAAGCCTTTCCTTTTCAATCTATTAAGATCATCTATATTGACAACTTCTCCCAATCCAGGATAAGAATAATCTACAATTCCTATGGCAGAATAATAGTTATTGCTATTAGGTATTCTCCATCCTGCAGTTATGGTGCTGGGCCTGCCGTCAACATACAAGGTCTTAGCAATATCAATGCCCTTAAAATCGTTATTAATTAAATTCAGATAGTAATCTGTATCCACCCTGTCATTCAGGCTTCTTTTCTTCAGCCAATTATTAAAAATCTTTTTGAGTTGTTCTTTTGGAATCTCTTTCGTGTCTTTTACTTTTATTCTATATTTCTTGTAAAATCTATTTCTAATATTCCTTAATTTTTTCATCTTATTGCCCCTAAGCTTGGGGTCCCAACTTTTCATATTGTATAAAGGCCAATGGAGAGTGTATAGGTAAGCGCATATTCTCATTCCGTTCTGCCTCTTGAATTTCTGCAAGATCCCTTTTCTTATATCCTCAGAAACTTCCATTGTAAGCTTTTTTGCTTTTTCTTCCTTTAAAGTATAATGCAAAGCATCCCGCAACAAGTCCAGTCTATCCTTTTCAGGTGCCAAAATACCGTTAGGAAAAAGGCTCCATATATTGACTTTTTTATCGAACTGCATCAACATGCCTTTATCATTTCCATAATCGAAGAATACATTCTTGTCTTCACTATTCTCGCAGTAAAGATAATGCTTATAGTTATGCTCTGCAAAGTGGCCATATTTTCTTATTGCACCCTGTATCTTTTTTTTATGTTTAACAACATCATAAACAACTTTCAATTTCTAAATCACCCTTTCTGAAAATGATTTGTTCATTATAAGTTTAAATAATTTTTTATTATTAATTGTTTTTATTTTTTAATTGTTGTTTTTATTGTTATGGGAAATTTTTAAATTGATTATATTGTTTTAATTAATAATGCTTTTATTTTTTATTGGGCTTTCATTATTTTTTATCAAAAACATAACCAATCAGTTTATACATAACCTTTGCAGCAGCCAAATCAGAACTTACATCATCTTTTTTAGGGCATAATTCAACAACATCAAAACCAACAACATTTCTTTCCTTGCAGACTTTCCTCAAAAATCTAAGTATAGAATAATACTGCAGCCCCCCTGGCTCCGGATTTCCAACAGCAGGCATCCATGAAGGATCAAGCCCATCCAGATCTATAGTAATGTAAACATTTTTTGAAAGCCTAGATATAGCATCATCAAACCATCCATCATTATCAACTACATCTTTCGCCCAAAAAATCTTTATATCTTTCTCTTTTGCAAAATCCGCTTCGTCGTGGTTAAGGCTTCTTATTCCTACAGGAACTAAATTTTGGCATATATCTAAGCATCTTTTCATTGCGCATCCATGATTAAACTTGCTATCATAGTTTTCTTCTTTTAAATCACCATGCGCATCCAATTGAAGAACAGAAAGCTCATCATACTTCTCAGCAAAGGCTTTTACACAACCAATAGTTATTGAATGTTCCCCGCCAAGAATAATTGGGAATTTATTATCATTAATTAATTTCTTCACATTCTCAGAGACAACATTAACCATAACTTCAGATTCGTCATCTATTTTCAATTCATTTAATGTGCAAATTCCAACTTCACAACTATCCTGACCCAATTCTTCATCATAAAATTCAAGTTCTAATGAAGCTTTCAAAAGAGCACTAGGGCCATCTTTGGTTCCATGAATATAAGTTGTTGTTTTCTCATAAGGAACTGACAATATAACAACTTTAGAATTTTCATAATTAGACAAAGGCTCGGGTAATTCAAAAAAATTATTTGGATATTTTATATATTCCATTTTTATGATTTATCTAGAACTGATAGTCAAAAACCACATATCACAGATGGGTGGCATGTTTTTATTATAGCTATATTGTTCGGGTGGTTTTTGACTAAGCGAATTCCACCACTAATTTTCCACCAATCATAGGATTGGTAGAATTTTAGCGTATTAAAATGTTTTTAATTATTTATTGATTTATTGATAGAAATTGTAAAATTAAGCCTTAAGATAAATGTGCTCCGGATGGCTTCTTGGAAAGTCTGTTCCCCTCTTCACTATATTTTTAGTAAATTTTTTTGCTTCAAAGACTTTAGTTAACAACTCAAATGCCTTATCAACATCAAAGGTTCTGCAGGAAAATACGTCCATAAATACATAATTTTTTTCAGGAAAAGTGTGTATGCTAATATGGCTTTCAGCAATCGTAACAAAACCAGAAACACCTTCGACTGTTGCGCCAGGATCCATCCATTTGACAACATAGGGTAAAGTCATCTTAGTCATTCTAAGCTGAGCAGGCAGCTTATTAAGAATATCGTAAACAAAGCTTTGGTCCGCCAACTTTTCCTTATTACATTGAGATGCATCAATTGTCAGATGCTGACCAAATTCCTTCATTTTAATTTTTAAAATCTCACCTTTTTTTATAAGATTTTTATTTGAAAAGTTATATTTAAAGCTTTCTATTTGTTATTTTTATCGTCGATAATTTTTAAAAAAAAATTAGAAAAATTTCGTTTGAAAAAATAAAATAAAATACTTAAACTTATGAAAAATAAAATCATCGACGAGAAAATAGTTTTAGTAATTATTTTGATTAAAACATCAAAAAACAAATTTTCTGGATATAAAACAACTATTTTTTCAAGTTCGGGATTGAACATATACGCACCGATAGGAAAAAAGGTTTTATGAAAAAAATCAAAAATGAAATCAAAATTAAGTTTTGTCAGGATAAAAAATAAAAAGGCATCAAGTAAAGTCAATAAAGAGCTAAAAAACATCATAACAAAAAATCTCTCGACGATAATTTTATAATTAAAATCCAATAAAAAGATCAATACAGCAAATAATAATAAAAATAAAATCAAGGAAATATAATAAATTAAAAATAAATTTTGAATTAAGTTTTTAACATCTAACAAATGTGTTTTTTCTCTTTGACTAAAGAAATCATTTTTTATTAATTCATCATAGTTATTATATTTTAGATAATTCAACACATCATCATTGATTTTTTCAATATCATGATTTTTTAAATTTGTATAAACATTATATTTCAAAAATTCTTT
>CEPV01213664.1_pt1 | contig 17401 bp, 29 predicted proteins | sample 530451 | NCBI WGS metagenome assembly CEPV01 (sample SAMEA2620097, study PRJEB7988) | marine metagenome | isolation source: saline water (ENVO:00002010), including | reverse complement strand
AGCATGACAGGTGGACAGTTAGCATGACAGGTGGACGGTTAGCATGAATTGGTTTTGCTTAACGCCAAGCAAAAAAGCTATAGTACCAGGTTCGTCTTTGCGCCGGAATTTTCGGGGCCGATAAAATGTCCAAGAAACTCGCCACGACCTATACAAGGGCCTCCATCCGGTCCGCTTGGACTACCTCACGCCTGGCCTCTGACTTACATGAAATTCAATGAAGTCTCCGGGCGATTCAATCCATATCTCAATACCCCGGATGACTGGGTCGCAAGACATTTTGTATGAATGACAGAACTCTGGCTGGAACCTGATGAAAACCATTTCTGTTCGAGGTGTTCGAACCCATAATCTCAAGAATGTCGATCTCGACATTCCTCGGGACAAACTGGTCGTGGTAACCGGACTGTCAGGCTCTGGAAAGTCGTCTCTCGCTTTCGACACCTTGTATGCAGAGGGACAGAGACGCTACGTCGAGTCTCTCTCCACCTACGCACGACAGTTCCTGTCCATCATGGAGAAACCGGACCTGGATTACATAGAAGGTCTGTCGCCGGCCATTTCCATTCAACAGAAATCCGCCTCCCACAATCCCCGCTCAACCGTCGGCACCATTACCGAGATCTACGACTTTCTAAGATTGCTATTTGCTCGAGTGGGCGAGCCGCGCTGTCCGGAGCACGACATTGCGTTGCAGGCTCAGTCGGTTAGCCAGATGGTGGATCAGGTGCTGGCACTGCCAGAGGGACAGCGTCTGATGCTTAGCGCACCGGTCATTCGCGACCGCAAAGGCGAGCACCTGCATGCCCTCAATGACCTCAGGTCGCAGGGATTTGTGAGAGCAAGAATTGACAATATCGTCGTGGATCTGGATCAAGCGCCCAAGCTGGACAAGAACAAGAGCCACACGGTAGAGGCGGTCATCGACAGATTCAGGGTAAGAGAGGATATCAAGACACGCCTGGCTGACTCCCTTGAAACAGCTATTCGACTCTCCGATGGGGTGGCTGGGATTTCCTTCATGGACGATGACAAACCAGACCTCGTGTTTTCGGCGCGCTTCGCCTGTCCAAAGTGCGGGCACAGCATCGGCGAACTGGAGCCGCGGATGTTCTCCTTCAACAATCCAGCCGGAGCATGCGCCGACTGTGATGGCCTCGGCATTCGGCAGTACTTCGACGCCGCCAATCTGATTCAGGATGAAGAGCTGAGTTTGGCCGAAGGCGCGATACGAGGCTGGGACCGAGGCAACGTCTATTACTTTCACATGCTCACCTCCCTGGCTGAACACTATGCCCTCAATCTCGATCAGCCCTTTATGTCACTGCCTGAGTCGTTCCGGCAGGTTATCTTCTTCGGCAGCGGCACTGAGCAGATCAGGTTTCGCTACGTCAATGATCGCGGTGATGAATTCACCAGAGCGCATCCGTTCGAAGGCATCATTCCAAACATGGAGAGACGCTACCACGATACCGATTCCCAGATGGTGAGGGAGAATCTGGCGAAGTTTCGAACCACGAAGGACTGTCCATCATGCCTGGGAGCGAGGCTGAACAGTGATGCGAGATCGGTCACCATCAACGAGAAGAATTTGCCCTCCATAACCACCCTCTCCATTGCCGAGGCCCTCGACTATTTCCTGTCTCTGAAGCTCAGTGGAAATCGGGGCAAGATCGCCGATAAAATACTGAAGGAGATCCAAAACCGGCTCAATTTTCTGATGGATGTCGGTCTCAACTATCTGACGCTGAACCGCAGCGCCGACACGCTGTCGGGGGGTGAGGCGCAGCGAATCAGATTGGCCAGCCAGATAGGTGCGGGCCTGGTGGGTGTGATGTACATCCTTGATGAACCCTCCATCGGACTTCATCAGCGCGATAACAAGCGACTTCTGCAGACACTTACTCGCCTGAAGAAACTTGGCAACACGGTTATCGTCGTAGAACACGATGAGGAGGCGATCAGAACCGCAGATCACATCATCGACATTGGACCGGGCGCGGGTGCCCATGGCGGTGAGGTCGTGGTTGCCGGCAAGTTGAACAGTATCATTGAAAGTAGCCGATCCTTGACAGGCAAGTACCTGTCCGGCGAGCTGAAGATTGAAACACCGGCGACACGTACGCCCCCAAGCGAAAAGGTGTTGCGGCTGGTAGGTGCCAGCGGCAACAACCTTAGAGAAGTAAATCTGAGCATTCCGATCGGCCTGATGACCTGCGTAACCGGCGTTTCCGGTTCAGGTAAGTCGACGCTCATCAACAACACCCTGTATCCGATTACTGCCCGGGAACTAAACAAGGCCACCACGCTACAGTCCTCCGCATTTGAATCGATCCATGGATTGGAATTGCTTGATAAGGTGGTCGACATTGATCAGAACCCGATCGGGCGAACACCGAGATCAAATCCCGCCACCTACACAAACATCTTCACCCCCATTCGTGAACTGTTTGCAGCCACCCAGGAAGCCAGGTCACGCGGGTACAAGGCTGGTCGGTTCAGCTTCAACGTCAAGGGGGGGCGCTGCGAGATCTGTCAGGGAGACGGTGTCATCAAGGTGGAGATGCACTTCCTGCCGGATATATATGTCACCTGTGATGAGTGCAAGGGCAAGCGTTACAACAGGGAGACGCTGGAAATCGCATTCAAAACCAAGAATATCCACGAGGTGCTGGACATGACTGTGGAAGACGCACATGCGTTCTTCGCATCGGTGCCCATGATCGAGCGCAAACTCAAGACCCTTATCGATGTTGGACTCTCCTACATACGACTCGGGCAGAGCGCAACGACCCTGTCAGGGGGTGAAGCACAGCGCGTGAAATTGGCAAAAGAACTGGCCAAGCGAGACACCGGCAAGACGCTTTATATCCTGGACGAACCGACCACCGGCTTGCATTTTCACGATATCAAACAGTTGTTAGCCGTGCTGCATCACTTACGGGATCAGGGCAACACGATCGTTATCATCGAACACAATCTCGACGTCGTCAAAACCGCTGATTGGGTTATCGATCTGGGCCCCGAAGGTGGTGATGGGGGCGGGGAGATCATCGCCGAAGGCACTCCCGAACAGCTAGTCTGTTCGCCAAACTCGTTTACGGGAGTTTACTTGAAGCCCCTGTTGGTGGGACTGAACACATGAGCCACAGCCGAAGATGTACTGTGTGCTGGAAAGCGCCCAAGCATAGTGTAGATGTTAGCTTTATTATCAACAACTTACGGAAGAGTACCGAAGTACCGGTGTCAGATCTGAAGATGCGCTAACGGCGCTCTTGGTGCTGCAATCGGTGTACAAAAAAACCGGCCCAAGCCGGTTCTGTCTGTGCCTGCATTACACCGTTAGCCTATACTATTCATCATCCTCGTCAAAATCATCATCGTCTTCGACGGGTCGGTCGACCAGTTCTATAAAGGCCATTGGAGCCGTGTCGCCAGCCCGGTAACCACATTTTAGGATGCGGGTATACCCTCCGGGGCGCTCCGTATAGCGAGGGCCCAGCTCGGCAAACAGTTTACCGACAGCCTGTTTGCTGCGGGTTCGAGCGAAGGCCAAGCGTCGATTAGCAACCGAATCGTTCTTTGCCAGCGTGATCAAGGGTTCGGCAATCCTGCGTAATTCCTTGGCCTTCGGCACGGTCGTCTTGATGACTTCATGTTCGAGAAGTGACACGGCCATGTTTCGAAACATCGCCTTTCTATGAGCGCTGTTTCGATTTAGTTGTCGACCACTTTTGCGATGCCGCATGTCAAATACTTCCTGAATCTTGCCGTCTGCTGGAAAACTTATCTATACCTATCGATTGGATATTCTACGAACCAAGTACCCTGTCGTCGCCCTTTAAGCTGGCAGGGGGCCAATTCTCCAGTCGCATGCCCAACGACAATCCTCTGGAAGCCAACACATCCTTGATTTCCGTGAGTGACTTCTTGCCGAGATTGGGCGTCTTCAGCAACTCTACTTCAGTACGCCGAATCAGGTCGCCGATGTAGTAGATATTTTCCGCTTTCAGACAGTTGGCAGATCGAACGGTCAGTTCAAGATCGTCAACGGGACGTAGCAGGATGGGATCGATTTCATCCTCCTGCTCTTCGGGTTCGGGCTCTTTTTCACTCTCCAGGTCGACGAATACGGCTACCTGTTGCTGCAGGATGGTCGCTGCCCTACGAATCGCTTCTTCCGGATCGATCGTGCCATTGGTCTCTAGATCAATGATCAACTTATCCAGGTCCGTTCGTTGCTCGACTCTGGCACTGTCGATCTTGTATGCGACTCTACGTACGGGACTGTAGGACGCATCGAGAAGCAGGCTACCTATGACTCTTCCCTGATCTTCGTCAGTGACCCTGCTATCTACCGGCTCATACCCGCGACCACGGCCGACCTTGGCCCGCATCTTCAGACTCCCAGACTCGTTCAGATGGGCCAGGACATGATCCGGATTGGCGATCTCTACATCATGGGTCAGCTGAAAGTCGCCGGCGACGACCTCGCCCAGGCCTTCCTTTTCCAGTACCAACTCCGCTTCATCGGCGTTATTCAGTCTGACCGCTACTCCCTTCAAGTTGAGTAGAATCTCTATGACATCCTCTTGAATACCCTCTATGGCACTGTATTCATGCAGCACTCCATCGATTTCTACCTCAACGACTGCACAACCGGGCATGGAAGAGAGCAGGATTCTCCTGAGGGCGTTACCCAGGGTATGGCCAAATCCCCGCTCAAGGGGTTCCAGCACGACAGTTGCTCGAGTAGAACTCAACTGCTCAACCTGGATGTGTTTTGGAGTTAAGAACTCTAAAGATGAATGGGGCATACCGTTCCTCGAATTACTTTACTTGGAATACAGTTCGACAATTAGATTTTCGTTTATTTCTGAAGGTAGTTCTTCCCGCTGTGGATAGCTCTTGAATAACCCTTCCAGCTTGCTGGGATCTACCTCTACCCAGTCGACAGGATTTCTTTGAGCTGCCAATGCGAGCGCTCCCTGGATACGCAACTGGTTCTTGGCTTTTTCTCTAATCGATACGATGTCACCTTCGACCACCTGAAAGGACGGTATATTCACTGCTTGACCGTTGATCAGCACCGCCTTGTGAGAGACCAACTGCCTGGATTCAGCTCGGGTGGTGCCAAAACCCATTCGATACACTACGTTATCCAAGCGTCGTTCCAACAGGCGCAGCAGATTCTCACCGGTCGCACCTTTCTGTCGATCTGCTTTCTTATAGTAGCTACGGAACTGCTTTTCCAGTATTCCATACAAACGTCGAACTTTTTGTTTCTCGCGTAGCTGGACTGCATAGTCCGAAAGGCGTGTTCTACGCTGGCCATGATGGCCTGGAGCAGTTTCAGCCTTGCACTTGGACTCCAGCGGTCGGACACCACTTTTAAGGTATAGGTCCGTTCCCTCTCGTCTCGACAACTTGCACGTGGGCCCGATGTATCTGGCCATTATTCAGTCTCCTGCACAGTTCGTTCCTTACTCGACGTCACACCCGGCGTCTCTTGGGCGGTCGACATCCGTTGTGGGGAATTGGAGTAACATCAGTAATGTTGTTTATACGAAACCCTAAGGCATTCAGTGCCCTGACTGCTGCTTCCCGCCCGGGTCCAGGACCTTTGACGCGCACATCAAGGTTCTTCATCCCAAATTCCAGCGCTGACGTACCAGCTCTTTCGGCCGCAACCTGTGCTGCAAACGGTGTACTCTTACGGGCGCCTCTGAATCCGGAGCCGCCAGCGGTCGCCCAGGCTAAGGCACCACCTTGACGATCAGTTATCGTCACGATGGTGTTATTAAAGGATGCGTGAATGCATGCGATACCGTCGACAACTACTCTCCTGCTCCTGCGCCTTACCGTGACTTCGGCTTCGGCCTCGGGTGTAAGTGTAGGATCAGCAGGTGTATCTTCTTCGGTGACAGGTGCAGGAGCTGTATCAACATCAGTCATGTTCAGTTACTCGAGGTTTACTTGCGAATGGGTCGTTTGGGACCCTTGCTTGTTCGTGCATTGGTCTTGGTTCTCTGGCCCCTAACAGGGAGATTTCGCCGGTGTCGAATGCCACGATAGCAACCAAGGTCCAACAGTCGTTTCTTGTTCAGATCCACTTCGCGACGGAGATCACCTTCCACAATCAACTTGCCGATCTCCTGGCGAAGTTTATCCAAGTCCTCTTCGTTCAAATCTTGTATCTTCGCATTGCGATCGACACCGGTTGCATCGCATAGAATCTGTGCTGTTCTTCTGCCGACCCCATAGATATAGGTCAGCGAAATCTCAGTATGCTTATTGTCGGGAATGTTGATTCCCGCTAGACGAGCCATCTATACACTCCTGTTCTTTAGCCTTGCCTTTGCTTATGTCTTGGTTCCGTCTTGCAGACCACACGCACAACGCCCTTGCGTCTAACAATTCTACAGTTGCGACAGATCTTTCTTACTGATGCACGAACTTTCATTTCTTAACCCAGTCTTATCGACGTCCAAAATTCTGCAGATTGGACTTCTTCATGAGCGATTCATACTGATGGGACATCAGATGAGTCTGCACTTGTGATATAAAATCCATCACAACGACCACCACGATCAGTAGCGCAGTTCCCCCCAGTTGAAATGTCACGTTGAATTGGACTACCAGGAACTGAGGCAGTAGGCAGACCAAGGTCATATAAACCGCACCAAAGAGCGTTAACTTGGTCATGATCGTATCAATGTGATTGGCCGTGTGCTTCCCGGGTCTCTGCCCTGGGATGGTTGCTCCTGATCGCTTGAGATTCTCGGCGATCTCATCGGAGTTGAACATTATGGCTGTGTACCAAAAACAGAAGAAGAATATCCCCATGGAGAAGAGAATGATGTTAAGAGGCTGTCCTGGAGCGATTGCCAGCGAGACCTCCTGCAACCATTCCATCCCGGGTGATTGGCCGAACCACTGCCCGAGGGATGCCGGAAATAGCAGCAAACTGCTGGCAAAGATCGCTGGAATGACTCCGGCCATATTGATCTTTAGCGGCAGGTGACTCGTCTGCGCTGCGGTCATACGCCGCCCCTGCTGTCGTCGGGCATAGTTGACGGTGATGCGTCTTTGTCCACGCTCGACAATGACGATTCCGTAGATCACGCCAATCGCCAAAAGAGCAATTCCGAGCAGTGCCAATATAGCGATATCACCCTGACGCGCTTGCTCGAATGACTGTCCGATAGCGCTCGGGAAGCCGGCTACAATGCCTGTGAAGATCAGGATGGATATGCCGTTCCCAATGCCTCTTTCGGTCACTTGCTCGCCAAGCCACATCAGGAATACGGCACCGGTTACCAATGTGCTTATCGCGACAAAGTAGAACGTAAATCCCGACATATAGGCCAGGCCCTGACCGGCGAGACCGCTGGTCATACCGAATGCCTGTATGGTAGCCAGAACAACGGTGCCGTAGCGCGTATACTGTTGAATCTTCCTTCTACCGGCCTCTCCTTCTTTCTTCAACTGCTCCAACTGCGGCATGGTTGCAGTCAGCAACTGCGTAATGATGGATGCTGATATGTAAGGCATGATTCCGAGGGCAAAGATACTCATGCGCTCGAGCGCACCTCCGGAGAACATGTTAAACATGTCCAATATGCCGCCCTGATTCTGGTCAAACAAAGCCTGCAAACGCTCAGGATTGATTCCGGGTACGGGAATGTGACTCCCTATCCGGTATACAAGAATGGCTATGAAGACAAACAGCAGACGGTGCCTCAGTTCGGCAAGGCCGCTGCCTACGCCACCAAAGCCTGTCTGCGCTTGACTCTGTACTAGAGAGCTGGCCATCTACGCCTCAATCGTGCCGCCCGCTGCTTCTATTGCAGTACGGGCGCCGCGGGTTACTGCGATTCCCTTTAGGGTCACCGCCTTCGTTATCGCTCCGGAACAGATCACTTTGGCATACTTGACGCGTCCTTGAAGTATATTGGTCGCCTTCAGTGCTGCCACGTCGATCACTTTCTGATCGACTTTCTCGAGCTCATTGAGCCTGACTTCACCGGTAAGATGTGCCTTGGGGGAGGTAAAACCAAATTTGGGCAGTCTCCTCTGTAGCGGCATCTGTCCGCCTTCAAAGCCGACTCTGATCCTTCCGCCAGAACGTGACTTCTGTCCCTTGTTGCCACGACCACACGTTTTGCCATTACCGCCGCCCATACCTCGACCGACCCTCTTTCTGCTGGTCTTGCTGCCGGATCTTGGACTAAGCGTGTTCAGTCGCATCGACTACTCCCCTTCGACCTCAACCATATAGGATACTTTGTCGATCATTCCTCTAACCAAAGGGGTGTCCTCCAGTTCTACGGTGTGCCTTATCCTTCGCAATCCCAAACCTCTAACACAATCTTTATGTCGCTTCAGCCTGCTGATCGGGCTTTTCATCAGTGTAACTCGCAGTTTCTTCTTCGCTTTTGCCATGGGGATACTCCATCCAGAGATCAAAACTAGCTGAGGATTTCCTCTACAGTTTTTCCTCTCTTCTCCGCGACGCTTTCCGGTGACTTCATGTCCCTGAGACCGTTGAAGGTGGCACGAAGTACATTTACAGGTTTGGTGGAGCCATAGCATTTAGCCAGCACATTCTGAACACCGGCAACTTCCAGCACCGCTCGCATGGTCTTCCCTGCGATGATGCCGGTACCTTCAGAAGCCGGTTGCATATACACGCGTGAAGCACCATGGCGAGCATTTATGGGGTATTGCAGGGTGGTACCGTTGAGTTCTACCTGGATCATTTCCCGGCGAGCCGACTCCATCGCCTTTTGAATTGCCAGCGGCACCTCGCGGGCCTTGCCTCGTCCGAACCCAACCTTACCGTTGCCGTCACCCACTACCGTCAGTGCAGTAAAACCAAAAATCCTGCCACCCTTCACAACCTTGGCTACGCGGTTAACGTGTACCAGCTTTTCCCGCAGGCCCTCTTCATTTTCCTGGTCGTTATACGCCATGATCGAACCTCAAAACTCCAATCCACTCTCTCTAGCTGCTTCAGCCAGGGCCTTCACCCTGCCATGGTATTTATAGCCAGACCTGTCGAATGCAACCTTTACTATGCCGGCCTTCTGCGCGCGCTCACCTATCAATTTACCTACCTTGGTAGCACTCTCTGCGTTTCCCGTCTTGCCCTTGCGTAGCTTCTTTTCCAAAGTCGATGCATTGGCTTTGATCTCATCACCCGACGGTGAAATGATCTGCGCATAGATGTGCCTTGGCGAGCGGTATACACACAGGCGTGGAACTCCCAACGCTGTCATATGTTTGCGAATCCTGCGCGCTCGCTTTAACCGGGCATCCTTCTTGCTGTTCATATTGCCTACCTTGAACTCGTACCGTTACTTCTTCTTAGGCTCTTTACGTTTCACCCACTCATCCAAGTAACGAATACCCTTACCCTTGTAAGGTTCTGGTGATCTGAACGCTCTGATTTCCGCTGCAACCTGACCAACCAGCTGTTTGTCAATACCCTTTACCAGGATCTGCGTCTGAGTGGGACACTCAATTTCTATCCCCTCTGGTGCCTGATACACGATCGGGTGTGAATAGCCCAGGGCCAGATTGAGTTCCTTTCCTCTGGACTGAGCACGGTAACCCACGCCTACAAGCTGCAGCTCCTTGACGAACCCATCGGTAACGCCCTTTACCATATTGTTGGCAAGAGATCTAAACGTACCCGCCAGTGCGCCCGCTTGCTTGTCCTCTGGGTCGCCAGAAAAGCACAACTGATTGTCCGCCTGATCTATCTGTACGGTCTGATGAACCTGCAAAGTAAGACTGCCTTTGGCACCCTTCACTATCAGTTCCTTCTCTTTAAGTGAGACTTCGACGCCCTTGGGAACATCAACCGGATTGTCAGCTACTCGCGACATCTCTCATCTACCCTAAATTTTCAAACCTTGTGCCTCAAAATACACTGCACAGAAGCTCGCCGCCAAGTCCTGCGGCTCTGGCCGCCCGGTCCGTCATAACGCCCCTGTTTGTGGAAAGAATGACAATTCCCAGCCCTGCTCGGACCAGCGGTATGTCGTTCTTTCGCTTGTATCGTCGTAGTCCCGGTCTGCTAATGCGCTTTATCTCCTCTATGACCGGCTTACCATCTTGGTACTTCAATTCAATCGTCAATGAAGCTTTCGTCTCTTCGGTAACCGAAAAGTCGTTAATAAAGCCCTCTTCCTTCAGTACGGCCGCTACTGACGCTTTTGTCCTGGACGATGGCATGGATACATCTGCCAGATTAGCCTGTTGCGCATTGCGTATGCGCGTTAACATGTCAGCTAAAGGATCTTGCAAGCTCATCTAATATTTCACTCCTCTCACTACCAGCTAGCCTTGACCAGCCCTGGAATGTCTCCCCTCATGGCAGCTTCCCGCAACTTGTTGCGCCCCAGCCCAAACCTCCTGTAGACACCGTGGGGCCTACCTGTTATTCGGCAACGTCGTCTCTGACGGCTCGGACTGGCATCCCTGGGTATCATCTGCAGTTTCATTTGGGCATCCCAACGTTCATCATCCGCGGAATTGAGATTCTTTATGACAGCTTTAAGTGCGCTTCGTTTCTTGGCAAACTTTTGCACAATACGAGCACGCTTCTTCTCGCGCTCCAGCATGGATCTTTTCGCCATCTCTTATCCTGCTTCTCTTAAGGGAAAGTTAAACGCTCTCAACAAGGCGCGACCCTCATCGTCGGTTCGCGCAGTCGTCACAATTGCCACGTTGAGGCCCCTGATCTTGTCTATCTTATCGTAGTCAATTTCCGGAAAAACAATCTGTTCGGTAAAACCCATGGAAAAGTTTCCTCTTCCATCAAATGACCTCGCACTGATACCACGAAAGTCACGTTGTCTCGGTATGGCAATATTGATCAGTCGATCCAGAAATTCATACATTCGCGATCGCCGCAGTGTGACCTTGCATCCAATGGGATAACCCGCTCTAACCTTGAATGCAGCAATCGACTTACGAGCGTTGTTGATGACTGCCTTTTGCCCACTGATCGTTTCAAGATCTGCAACTGCGCTATCCAACAATTTTCGATCACCCAGTGCTTCGCCAACGCCCATATTCAATGAAATCTTGGCAATCCTCGGAACCTGCATATCATTCTTGATACCCAACTCTTCCTTTATCTTCGGACGAATCTCCGTTTCGTAGATTTCTTTAAGATTTGCCATGACCTGTCTTGCCTGAAGTTTGGCTTGGCGCCCGAGCACCTGAGCCAAACGACCTAGGCGTCGATCTCCTCTCCTGTCGATTTGAAGATACGCACCCGAGTGCCATCTTCCAACGTCTTAAAGCCAACACGATCGGCTTTGTTGGTGCCGGAATTGTAGATAGCCACGTTGGAAGCCTGAATGGGGGCTTCCTTTTCAATAATCCCACCCGGCTGACCCATCTGCGGGTTAGGCTTGGTGTGCTTCTTAATCATGTTTACACCGGCCACGTAAAGGCGGTCTGCCGATAAAACTCTAGTAACTGAGCCCCGTTTACCTGCATCTCTACCGGCAATTACGATCACTTCATCGTCTCGTTTGATCTTTTGCATTTGCGTGTTTCGTTGAACCTTTACAGGACCTCTGGAGCCAGGGAGATGATTCTCATAAAATTGTCGGTTCGAAGTTCCCTGGTCACGGGACCAAAAATGCGCGTACCGATTGGTTGCTTTTGCGGATCGAGTAAAACCGCGGCATTGCCGTCAAAGCGGATAACCGATCCATCGGGCCGTCTAACGCCTTTCTTGGTTCTCACCACAACCGCGTCCAGTATTTCACCCTTTCTCACCCTGCCTCTCGGAATGGCTTCCTTCACTGTCACTTTGATTACGTCACCAATATTTGCATACCGTCGACGCGAACCCCCCAGCACCTTGATGCACATTACGCGGCGTGCACCGCTGTTATCTGCAATGTCCAAGTACGTCTCGGCCTGAATCATTTCCCTACTCCCACGTCAGAGTCGCTAGCTTTGCCGCCGACGGCTAGACCAGTGTCGCCTTTCTGTCGATTGAACTTAGCTTCCATGATTTCGTCTTCGAAAGCGGTCTCGTCTCCTCTATGGTGACGACATCACCCTCCTGACATTCGTTCTGTGGATCGTCAGCGTAGACCTTGTTGGACCTTTTGATGTACTTTCCATAAAGTGGATGTTTCACCAAGCGTTCAACCATGACAGTGATCGTCTTGTCCGCCTTGTTGCTCACTACACTCCCGCTCAAGGTACGAACTATCTTCTTTCTACTCGTCATCCACAGTCCCCGATTTTTCGTTGATAACGGTCTTTACTCGAGCGATCTCTCGTGAAACCTGTTTCAACAGATGAGTCTGAGTCAATTGCCCTGTCGATTGCTGCATTCGGTAATTGAACCGATCCTTCAATAGACCAACCAGGCTCTCCTGCAATTCATCTATCGATTTCGACCTCAACTCACTGGTGTTCATGTGTATCTGCTCTGTTTCTCTTTACTATCCTGCGATTGGCGACTAATTCGCGCCAATTTCATGCTACATAATGCTGCGCCTGACAAATGCCGTCGGAAAAGGTAACTTGGCTGCTGCCAGTCGAAAAGCGCCTCTGGCTTCCGTTTCCGAAACCCCTTCAATTTCATACAGCACCTTGCCTGGCTTGACCTGAGCTATCCAATACTCAACGCTTCCCTTGCCTTTTCCTTGTCTGACTTCGAGGGGCTTCTGGGTAATCGGTTTGTCCGGAAACACTCGTATCCAGACCTGACCGCCCCGCTTCATTGCTCTGCTCAGTGCACGACGTGCTGCTTCGATCTGTCGTGCCGACAATCTGCCTCGCCGCGTCGCTTTCAATCCGAATTCCCCAAAATTGACGGTACTACCTCGTTGGGCAAGGCCCCTGTTGCGACCTTTCTGCTGCTTTCGGAATTTGGTTGTCTTGGGCTGTAACATCTACCTTTTCGCCTCTCTCCAAGTCTTCTAGCCAAAACTCTGCACTTCGGCAGCCTGAGTCTCTTCTCTCGTATCGAGGATTTCACCCTTGAAGATCCAGACCTTCACACCCAGGATTCCGTAGGTCGTGAGCGCTTCAGCTGTAGCGTAGTCGATGTCGGCCCGCAGCGTATGCAACGGCACCCGGCCTTCACGGTAACTCTCAGATCTGGCGATTTCGGCCCCGCCTAGGCGTCCGGCGACTCGCACCTTGATCCCTTCAGCACCCAATCTCATCGCGCTTTGCATGACGCGTTTCATGGCACGCCGAAACTGAACCCGTCTTACCAGCTGCTGCGCTACGTTTTGTGCCACAAGATATGCATCCAGTTCAGGTTTGCGAATCTCTTCAATATTGATGTGTACCGGCACACCCATCATGACGAGTATTTCTTGTCGCAACCTTTCGACATCTTCACCCTTCTTGCCGATCACTATCCCGGGTCTGGATGTGTGGATTGTGATACGTGCGGTTTGGGCGGGCCGCTCGATATCTATTCTGCTAACTGATGCTTGAGCAAGTCTCTTCAGGATATATTCGCGAACCTTCAAATCGGTGTAGAGCTTGTCGGCATATGCTTCACCATCGGCATACCAGACCGACGTATGGTTCTTGATAATTCCCAGTCGCATACCAATAGGGTGTACTTTCTGACCCATTCAAATGGCTCCTTTTACGATAGCGGGTCGCGTTGTTTTCAACATGCTGACGCTATCCATCCGTAACGGTGACGGAGATGTGGCAGGTACGCTTAAAGATCCTATCCGCTCGACCTTTGGCACGTGGTCGAAGCCTCTTTAGTGTCATGCCCTCATCTACATAGATTCTGGCAACGGTCAAATCATCCACATCCGCGCCTTCATTGTGTTCCGCATTGGCGATCGCACTCTCAACTAACTTCTTAATCAGGTGCGCCGCCTTCTTTGGACTAAAACTCAAAAGATCCAATGCTTCCCCTACCGATCTTCCTCGGATCTGATCCGCAACCAGACGGGCCTTTTGGGCCGAGAGGCGCGCACCTTTGAGTTTAGCTGCTACTTCCACTTACGTTCTTCCTTTAAATGCGAGCTGCTCGCTTGTCGGCCGAATGACCTCTGTACGTGCGAGTTATGGCAAATTCGCCCAGCTTGTGACCCACCATATCTTCCGTTATGAATATCGGCACGTGCTGACGACCATTGTGTATGGCGATAGTTAAGCCAACAAAATCCGGGGTAATCATCGATCTTCGCGACCAGGTTCTAATCGGTCGTTTATCGTTGCTATCAACGGCATGTTGGACCTTCTTCATCAGATGAAGGTCAACAAACGGTCCTTTCTTCAGCGATCGCGGCACTGCTCTCACTCCTACCTGTTTACTCGTCTGCGGCGTATAATCATGTTGTCAGTTCGCTTGTTGCTTCTGGTCTTGTGGCCTTTTGTTGGAACACCCCAAGGTGTTACGGGATGTCTTCCACCTGAAGATTTTCCCTCACCCCCTCCATGGGGATGGTCAACGGGATTCATGACTACCCCTCTGACAGTGGGCCTCACACCGCGCCAACGAGATGCCCCTGCCTTACCGAGAGAGCGGAGATTGTGCTCCGGATTACTCACCTCACCCAACGTGGCACGGCAATCAGCGCCGACCCTCCTTGTCTCACCGGAACGCAGACGGATGGTTACGTAAGTACCCTCTCTGGCGATCAACTGCGCTGAGGTCCCGGCACTCCTCGCTATCTGGGCGCCCTTACCCGGCTTCATTTCAATACAATGAACAACACTTCCCATCGGAATGTTTCTGAGGGGCAGGCAATTGCCGGGACGTATGGGTGCATCATTGCCGGAAAACAGCCGGGCACCTGCCGTAACATTCCTAGGTGCGATGATGTATCTGCGCTCACCATCAGCGTATTTGAGCAAGGCGAGATTGGCCGTCCGGTTTGGATCGTATTCCAGTCGCTCAACCACGGCCGAAATAGCATCTTTATCTCGTTTGAAGTCTACCAGCCGGTACTTCTGTTTGTGGCCGCCACCGATATGCCTGGTGGTGATTCGACCATCGCTGTTACGTCCGCCATGCCGGTGTTGGGCTTGCACGAGGGGTTTATATGGCGCCCCTTTGTGAAGGTCCGGATTGACCACCTTGACGACAAATCGTCGGCCTGGTGATGTGGGTTTACATTTGACAACTGGCATTGTTACAGACCTCAATCACTCGTCATGGCAAAGTCGATGTCATGACCTTCTTCCAGGCGAACGTATGCTTTCTTCCAACTGGCACGACGACTTGATCCTCTGACCGTTCTTTTCACCTTTCCCTTTACATTCAACACGGTGACACTTCTCACAACCACATCGTACAACTGTTCGACAGCTTCTTTGATTTCCGCCTTCGTGGCATCCTTCACTACTTTGAACACAAACTGGTTCGACTCGTCGGCTATGACGGTCGCTTTTTCGGAGATATGAGCACCCTCGAGTACTTTGTACAACCTTTCCTGGTTCACGCCAGAATCTCCTCAGTCTTCTTCAGCGCAGCTACCGTGAAGAGCACATTTTCAAAGCCGAGCAGGCTGACCGGATCTATCTGATTGATCTCGACCACTTCCACATGCTTCAAATTGCGGGTTCCCAACAGAAGATTCTCGCTTGGGTCTTCTACTACGATAAGCACACTCTCCAATTCCAACTCTTTGAGCTTGTCCACAGTTTCCTTTGTCTTGGGAGTTTCAGGTACAAACTCCTCTACAACGACGATTCGTTTCTGACGAATCAGCTCTGACAGCAGCGATTGCATTGCACCGCGGTACATCTTCTTGTTGACTTTCTGTGCGTGGTCTTGTGGTTTTACTGCGAACGTCCTGCCACCCCCGCGCCAGATAGGACTGCGTATCGTTCCGGCACGTGCCCTTCCTGTGCCCTTTTGCCGCCACGGCTTGCGGCCACCGCCATGTGCCTCTGCGCGATTCTTTTGCGCCCGTGTTCCCTGACGTCCTCCAGCCATGTAGGCAACGACTACCTGGTGTACCAGGGCCTCATTAAACTGCCTGGCAAAGATCTCTTCCGACACCTTCACGCCTTTTCTGGTAACTCCCTTCCCGGGTACTGATATATTTAGATTCAAGGTTACACTCCCACTAAGGTTGCGCCTTGACCGATGGCAGGATGATAAGATCCCCACCAGTTGCACCAGGCACCGATCCCCTGATCAAGAGTAGATTCTTCTCCTCATCCACCTGTACGATTTCCAAAGTTTGCACTGTTACCCTTTTGGCTCCCAATTGCCCAGCCATCTTCTTGCCTTTAAACACCCTTCCTGGAGTCTGGCACTGGCCTATGGAGCCGGCAGCGCGATGGGAAAGTGAATTCCCGTGAGTTGCATCCTGCATCTTGAAGTTGTGTCGCTTTACAACTCCTGCAAATCCCTTGCCCTTCGATCGACCGATCACATCCACCTTTTGTCCAACTGTAAACCTGTCGACCTTCAGTTCGTCACCAACCTCAAATTGCTCGTCGCCCTGCAACCTAAATTCCCACAGACCTCGACCTGCCTCCGTATCCGTTTTGGCGAAATGACCAACAGCAGGTTTATTGACTTTGGAGGCGTTCACCTTCCCTGACGTAACCTGGATCGCTTCATAGCCATCCGCGTCCGATGTCTTTCTCTGTGTCACTCGATTGGTGGGTGCCTCCACAACGGTGACGGGAATCGAATCTCCCTCTTCGGTAAAGACTCGTGTCATTCCTCTTTTGATTCCAACCAAACCGATGGTCATTTCAGCAAGTTTCCATAGTCAATAAACGCAAAACCCAGGTTTAACCTAGGTTTATCTGTACTTCCACACCGGCTGCAAGATCCAGTTTGGTCAATGCATCGACTGTCTTCTCAGTCGGCTCAACAATATCCAGCAATCTCTTGTGGGTGCGGATCTCGTATTGATCTCTCGCGTCCTTATTGATGTGTGGCGAGATCAGAACCGTAAACCGCTCCTTGCGCGTGGGAAGCGGAATAGGACCCCGGACCTGTGCACCAGTACGTTTCGCTGTATTCACGATCTCCTGGGTAGATAGGTCGATCAGGCGATGGTCAAACGCCTTCAATCGAATCCTTATTCTCTGGTTCTGCATCCGATAAATCTCCTCATTCGCCACTAAAAAATGGCGTATACCGCCCTTCCTTCCGGAGAAGGAGGCGGCATTCTAAGGTTGCATCAGCTTGCTGTCAAGCTGACTCGCGGCTCCCTATTGGAGCCTTTTTTTGTCTGGGCCGTGTCTGTTGCCCACCAGTAAATATAACCTGCTTTTACCGGTTTGGAAAACGGTATTTTGCGGTCTTCGTCGCCGTGTACAAACGCCCCTACTCAATGATCTTGGCGACTACACCAGCGCCGACCGTACGTCCACCTTCCCGGATGGCAAAACGCAATCCCTCTTCCATCGCAAT